>Ga0247814_10000360_pt1 | contig 37357 bp, 13 predicted proteins | sample UWRJL179409R1_FD_179947 | JGI IMG/M metagenome (GOLD analysis project Ga0247814, IMG submission 179947) | Plant litter microbial communities from Arlington Agricultural Research Station in Wisconsin, United States - UWRJ-L179-409R-1 | ecosystem: Environmental > Terrestrial > Plant litter >... | reverse complement strand
CTCGTGTCCGAACAAGGTTGTGGCGAATTGCCAATTACCCAGCAATTGCCCTTCTTCTTCGTCAACGAACAATGCCATGTCGAATTTAGAATGGCTCTGCAGTGCCGCCAGCGGCTCGACGCTCAAACCGCCCATGGATTGGGTGCGGCCCGGCAGGTTGTTCATCACGAACAACACCTGCACCAACGGGTTCATGCCCTTGTGGCGCGGCACGCCACAGGATTCGACGATCATGTCCAGCGGCAGGTCCTGATGCTCCAGCGCGCCGAGCAGGGTGTCCTGAGTGCCTGCCAGGAACGTCGAGAACGCCGTGTCGGCCGAAAAGCGCGAACGCAGCGGCAAGACGTTGACGAAGAAGCCGATCAGTTGTTCCAGCTGCGCCTGCTCGCGTCCAGCGACGTCGGCGCCGACCAACACGTCGTCGCCGCCGCTGAATTGATGCAACAACACCTGGAACGACGCCAGCAGCGTGCTGTACAGCGTCACCCCGGCGTCATTGGCAACCTTGCGCAAGGCCTGACTCAAATCCTTCGGCAGATGGAACTGCACGGCATCACCGTCGTACGACGCCACCGGCCCTCGCGGGGTGTCCAGTGGCAGGTTGAGCTGTCCGCTGTAGCCACTGAGCATCTCTCTCCAGTAATCCGCCTGCTGGCCGAGAATCCCTTGCCGTTCCAGCTCCTGTTGCCACAGGGCAAAGTCCGAGTACTGCACTTCCAGCGCCGGCAACGACGCGGCAGCACCGGCCTTGCTCAGCTCATAGAGCTGCACCAGTTCGTTGATCAATACGCCCATCGACCAACCGTCAGAAATGATGTGATGCATGGAGAACAGCAGCACATGCTCGGTCGGTGACAGATGCAGAATGCGCCCGCGCCACAATGGCGCCTGCTCCAGATCAATCGGCGTTCGCGCGTTATCCAGCGCAGCCTGCGCGACCTGTTCTTCCTGGGCACTGCGCGACAGACCGGACAAATCGAGCAACGGGAAGTCGACATCGACCGTCTCGGCAATCAGCGCAATCGGATCACCTTCGTCATCCTGCGAGTACGCGGTGCGCAGCACTTCATGACGGCGCACCACTTCGGCAAAACTGCTCATGAAGCGCTCGACCGACAGCTCACCGCGCAAGCGCAGGGCCAGCGGCATGCCGTAGGCCGAACTGCCGCCGGACAATTGCTCGGCGACCCACAAACGCCGTTGCACCAGCGACAGCGGTGCCGTCGATTTGCTGCCCCAGGCCTTCAGTGGAACGGCCTGACTGGCCGCCCCGCCGAGGGCCGGTGTCTGTTCTTCGGCCATCCAGGTGGCCAGATCCTTGAGGCGCGGATAGTTGAACAGGTCGCGCAGGCTCAACGCGCCGCCGGTCAAATGGCGCAAACGCGAAACTGCCTGAGTGGCCAGCAGCGAGTGCCCACCCAGTTCGAAGAAATGATCCTCGCGGCTGACCTGATCGAGCTCCAGGACGTTCTGCCAGATGGCTGCGATCTGCTGTTCCAGTTCACCGACCGGGGCAACGAAATCACCCGCCGCGACAAACGCGTCGACGCTCGGCAAAGCCTTGCGGTCGACCTTGCCGTTCGGCGTCAGCGGCAGGCTGGCGAGAAACAGCACGTGCGCCGGGATCATGTAGTCCGGCAGGTGCGCCTTGAGTCGCGTCTTCAGCGCTTCGCGCAGCAGCGCTTGCGCGGCCGCATCGGCGCTGGCCACGGTCGCATCATCGACCACCACATACGCCACCAGTTGATGGCTGGAGGCGATGGGTTGCGCCACCACCAGTGCCTGGCTGACGTTGTCGATCTGCAACAGACGCGCTTCGATTTCGCCCAGCTCGATACGGAAACCGCGCACCTTCACCTGATGATCGATACGCCCGACGTATTGCAACGTGCCGTCGCCCAGATAACGGGTCAGGTCGCCGGTGCGGTACATACGCTCGCCATTGCCCGCGAACGGATTGGGCACGAATTTCTCTGCGGTCATCGCCGCCCGGCCCAGATAGCCACGGCTGAGACCGGCACCGGCCAGGTACAACTCCGCCGACACACCCTGCGGTGCCGGTTGCAGATCGCCGCCCAGCACATAACTGGCGGTGCGGATCATCGGTCGACCGATGTTCGCCGTGCCGCCAGCCTCTCGACGGGTCCAGGTGGAGTAAACGGTATCTTCCGACGGGCCGTACAAGTCGAAGATATCGGCGATGCTCGCCTGTTGATACAGGGTGTCCACCAGGTTCTGCTTCAGCGCTTCGCCGCACAGGTTGATGATGCGTACGCTGGCAGGAATATCGCCAGAGTCCTGCAAGGCATTGATTGCCGACGGCACGGTATTGATCAGGCGCACCTGGTCGCGCGCCGGCAAGTGCGGCAACTCCAGCGCGTTGCGCGCAATGATCAACGAACCGCCATTGGCCAGGGTGACAAACAGCTCCCACACCGACAGGTCGAAACACACCGACGTCGAAGCGAGCACACCTTGAATGTCCTCGCGGCTGTAGAGGTGCTTCGACCAGTCGCTCAGCGCCATGATGTTGGCATGGCTGATCGATACGCCTTTGGGCTTGCCGGTGGAACCAGAGGTGTAAATCACGTAGGCAAGATTGTTCACACTCACGTCGGTGACAGGCGCGGCCGTGCTGTAGGCCGAGAGATCCAGTTGATCCAGCAGCAACACTTGCATGTCGCTGGCGAGCGACAGGGTGGCCGCCACAGCGGTCTCGGTCAGCAGCACGCGGGCGCGGCTGTCTTCAAGCATGTAGGCGACCCGATCCGCCGGGTAATCCGGGTCCAGCGGCACGTAGGTGCCACCGGCCTTGAGGACCGCGAGCAATGCCACCAGCAGATTGTCGGTGCGCTGCATCGCCACACCGACGCGCACTTCGGCGGCGACGCCAGTGCTGATCAAACGGTGCGCCAGGCGATTGGCCCGGGCATCGATATCGCCATAAGTGAAGGATTGCTGGCCGAACGTCACGGCGCGCGCGTTCGGCTGGGCAGCGACCTGACGCTCGATGGCCTGGTGAATGCAAATCGGCTCAAGGTCAGCGGTTGCCTGCGGATTCCAGTCACGCAGGATGCGCTGCTCATCGTCTGCTTCAAGCAAGTTCCATTCGCCCAGACAGCCATCGACACTGGCGCGCATGCCGCTCAACAGTTGCTGCAACTGCGTTGCCAGTTTGACCACGGTGCCGGCGGCAAAACTTGTCTGTTGATAGCTGAAGTGCACGGTCAATTGCTGATCGAGGTTGACCATCAACGTCAGCGGATAGTTGGTCTGCTCATAACGGTCGACTTCGCCAAAGCGCAGATCCGCCGATTCGGCTTGTTGCAAGGCTTCGGCAATCGGGTAGTTCTCGAACACCAGAATGTTGTCGAACAACGCCTCACCGCTCTGCCCCGCCCAACGCTGGATGTCGAACAGCGGCGTATGTTCCTGCTCGCGCAGCAGCAGGTTCTGTGCCTGCACCTGTTGCAGCCATTGCGGCAACGACTGTTCGGCACGTGGGCTGGCAATGATCGGCAAGGTATTGATGAACAGACCGATCTGACCTTCGACGCCGTTCAACTGCGCCGGTCGCCCCGATACCGTGGCGCCGAACGTGACCGTGTCCTGCCCGGTATAGCGCTGCAACAACAGCAACCACGCGGCTTGCACCAACGTGTTGACCGTGACCTTTTGCGCCCTGGCAAAACTGTTGAGTTCGGCAGTCGCGTGAGTGTCGAGGGTCAGCAGGTATTCACCCTGACCGCTGACGCTTGCATCAACGAGGTGCGGCACGGCATCGGCCAGATACGTCGGTGTCTCGAAGTCGGCAAGTTGGCCCTTCCAGAAGTTTTCCGTGACCTGCGCATCCTGCTGCGCCAACCACTGGATGTAATCGCGATAACGTCCCGCCCCCATCGCCGGCGCGTGGCCGTGATAGCGCTGCAATACATCGCCGAGCAACTGCGAGTTGCTCCAGCCGTCCATCAGAATGTGGTGCGAGGTGTAAATCAGATGGAAGCGCTCAGCCGCCACCTGCACCACGACCAGACGCAGTAACGGTGCCGCGTGCAGATCAAACCCTTGCTGGCGTTGTTCAAGTTCCAAGGCTTTCAGCGCTTGCGCCTGGTCGCTGCGATCACGCCAGTCGAGCACGCTGAACGGCACCTGCAAGCCTTTGTGCACCACTTGCAGGGCATTGGGCAGGTCACCTTCCCAGACAAAACCGCTGCGCAGCACTTCGTGGCTGTCCATCGCCGCTTGCCAGGCATCGCGGAAACGCTCGACCTGCAAGCCATCGACGGCCACACACATCTGGTTGATGTAGTCGCCGGACTGTTGCGCGTAGAGGGTGTGGAACAACATGCCCTGCTGCATCGGCGACAACGGATAGATGTCGTCAATCTGCTGTGGGCGGGTTGGCAAGCCGTCGAGCTGCGCCTGGGTCAGCCCGGCCAGCGGGAAGTCCGAAGGCGTCAGCCCAGCGACGCCCAGGGTCAGGCAATGGCCGATCAAAGTGGCCAGCTCCTCGGCGTAATCCGCCGCCAGTGCTTCGATCACAGCACTGTCGAAACGCTCGCTGCTGAATGTCCAGCCTACGCGCAATTCGCCGCCGTACACCTGACCGTTGAGGGTCAGCCAATTGCCCATTGGCGCGTCCGGGCTCTGGTCGAGACCGGCATTGTCCGGCGCCGGTGCAAACAGCGCGCCGTCATCGCCCTCGAAACTGCCGTCGAACTGGCCGAGGTAGTTGAAGGTGATGCGCGGGGTCGGCAATTCACGCAGGCTCTGTTGTGCCTGAGCATCGCCAAGATGACGCAGTGCACCGAAACCGATGCCTTTATTGGGGATCGAGCGCAGTTGTTCCTTGATCTGTTTGATCGACTCGCCCGGCGCCACCGTCGGGGTCAGGCGCACCGGGAACAGGCTGGTGAACCAGCCCACGGTGCGGGTCAGGTCAACACCGTCGAACAGCTCTTCACGCCCATGACCTTCGAGCTGAATCAGCGTCGACGCCTGCCCGCTCCAGCGCCCGATCACCCGCGCCAGTGCGGTCAGCAACAGGTCGTTGACCTGGGTGCGATACGCCGCCGGCGCTTCTTGCAGCAGTTGTCGGGTCAGCTCCGTGCCGAGTTTGGTCTGCACGGTCTGCGCCAGTCTGTTTTGCTGACCGGCGTCCACGCGCTTGCACGGCAGATCGCTGCCGACATCGCTCAGGCATGCCTGCCAGTAAGCCAGTTCCTGCTGCAACGCTGCACTGTTGGCGTAGCGCTGCAAGTGTTCGCTCCAGTCCTTGAAGGCGCTGGTTTTCGAGGGCAGGCGCAGCGCCTGACCGTCAAGCAATTGCTGATACGCGTTCTGCAGATCCTCCAGCAGAATCCGCCACGACACGCCGTCCACCACCAAGTGATGAATGACCAACTGCAAACGCTGGGTGCCATCGGCCAGATTCGCCAACACCGCACGCAACAGCGGCCCGTTCTGCAGATCGAGGCTGCGCTGGGCGCGGTTGCCCAAGGCCTCCAGTGCGTCGGCATCGGCGACGGCTTCCTGCCACAGCAGGTTTTGCGGTTGATCTTCAACCGCGCGGTGCTGGGCCTGCCACACGCCGTTGTGCTGGGTGAAACTCAGGCGCAAGGCATCGTGATGGGCAACCAGCGCACGCAACACTTGCTCGACTTTGTCCGCGTCCAGCGGCTGGCGCGGCTTGAGCAGCACCGATTGGTTCCAGTGATGACGCTCAGGGATTTCATCGTCGAAGAACTGCTGCTGGATCGGCAACAGCAACGCTGCGCCGGTCACCGCTTGTTGGTCGATGCCCGTATCGTCATCGCCCAACTGCGCGACCAGGGCCAGACGTTGAATGGTCTGGTGCTGGAACAGGTCTTTCGGGTTCAAGCGAATGCCGGCCTGTCGCGCGCGGCTGACCACTTGAATCGAGATGATCGAGTCGCCGCCCAGTTCGAAGAAGTTGTCGTTGAGACCCACTTGCGGCAGCTTCAGCACGTCTTGCCAGATCGACGCCAAGCGTTGTTCCAGCGCGCTTTGCGGCGCCTGATAGCTCTGCTGCGCCTGACTGGCATCCGGCGACGGCAACGCGCTGCGGTTGAGCTTGCCGTTGGCGGTCAGCGGCAATTGCTCAAGCAATAGCAGGTGCGCCGGGATCATGTGATCCGGCAGGTTTTCCTTGAGTTCGGCACGCACGCGGTCGCGCCACTGCGCCTGTTCAGCAGGGCTTGCGTCGAGCAACGTGGCATCGCTCGGCACCAGCCAAGCAACCAGTTGCTGACCACTGAGGCCCGGCTGCGCCAGCACCACCGCCTGGCGTACGGCAGCCTGTTCGAGCAGTTGCGCTTCAATTTCGCCCAACTCAATGCGGAAACCGCGAATCTTCACCTGATGGTCGATCCGCCCGATGTATTCGATCACGCCGTCAGCGCGATAACGCGCCAGGTCGCCGGTGCGGTACAGACGACCACCGTCAGCGGCAAACGGATCGGGAATAAACCGCAACGACGTCAGATCGGCGCGGTTCAGATAACCGCGCGCCAGGCCGGCGCGACCGACGTACAGCTCACCGATGCAGCCTTTGACCACCGGGTTCAGGTCGCCGTCGAGCAAGTACCACGACAGGTCCGGAATCGGCTCGCCGATCGGGCTGCTGGCGTCACGCTGCAAATCGGCCATCGACAACGGCCGGTACGTCACGTGCACGGTGGTTTCAGTGATGCCGTACATGTTGATCAGTTGCGGCGTCTGATCGCCGAAACGCTCGAACCATGGACGCAGGCTTTTCACTTCCAGCGCCTCACCCCCGAACACCACGTAACGCAGCACCAGTTGTTGCGCGGCGTGCTCCGGGGCGCACGCCACTTGCATCAGTTGCTTGAACGCCGACGGCGTCTGGTTGAGCACGGTAATGCCTTCGCGGCACAGCAAAGCGAAGAAATCTTCCGGCGCACGGCTGACCTCGTAAGGCACCACCACCAGTTTGCCGCCGTACAGCAGCGCGCCGAAAATCTCCCACACGGAGAAGTCGAACGCGTAGGAATGGAACAGGCTCCAGACATCCTGCGCGCCGAAATCGAACCACGCCGCAGTGGCTTCGAACAGGCGCAGCACGTTGCGGTGCGCGAGCAAGGTGCCCTTGGGCTGGCCGGTCGAACCGGAGGTGTAGATCACATACGCGAGGTTGTCCGCGCTCATCTGCACCTGCGGGTTGCAGTCGCTGTAGCCTTCGAGATCTTCACGATCCTGGTCGAGCATCAGACTGCATACGGAGTCGGGCACCGGCAGACGTGCGAGCAAATGGCTCTGGGTCAACAGCAGGCCGATGCCGCTGTCGCCGATCATGTAGCTCAGGCGCTCTTCCGGGTAGCTTGGGTCCAGCGGCACATACGCACCGCCAGCCTTGAGAATCGCCAGCAGGCCGACCAGCATGTCGAGGCTGCGCTCCACTGCGAGGCCGACGCGCACGTCCGGGCCGACACCACGGGCGATCAGCTTGTGGGCCAACTGGTTGGCGCGGCTGTTCAGTTCACCGTAGCTCAAGGACTGCTCGACATACGTCACGGCTACCGCTTGCGGTGCGCGGGCGGCCTGGGCTTCGATCAAGTGATGCAGGCACTGCTCGTTGGGGAAATCGGCCACGGCCGGGTTCCATTGCAGCAGCGTCGCCGCGCGTTCGGCGGCGTCGTGCAGCGGCAGTTCGGCAATGTGCTGGCCGCTGTCGGCGACGATGCCGTGCAGCAGATTCGTCCAGTGTTGCGACAGGCGCTCGATGGTCTCGACGTCGAACAGGTCGGTGGCGTAAGTCAGCTCGGCCCAGACGTTGTCGGTCGATTCAAAGGTGTTCAGGGTCAGATCGAACTGCGCCGTATTGGACGCCCAAGGCAAGCCTTCGATCTGCAGTTGCGGCAGGCGTGTCGCGCCCTGCGCCTGACGCGCCTGGCTCTGGTGGTTGTGCATCACCTGGAACAGCGGGCTGTGGCTGAGGCTGCGTTCCGGTTGCAGCGCATCGACCAGTTGCTCGAACGGCAGATCCTGATGCGCCTGAGCGCCGAGCACGGTGTTTTTCACTTGTTGCAACAGGCTGCGGAAGGTCTGCTGGCTGTCGAATTCGGTTTTGAGTACCTGAGTGTTGACGAAGAAGCCGATCAGGCCTTCGGTTTCCACCCGATTACGGTTGGCCACGGGCACGCCAACACGGATGTCAGCCTGACCGCTGTAGCGGTGCAGCAAGGTCTGGAACGAAGCCAGCAACAGCGCGAACAGGGTGACGTTTTCACGCTGCGCGACGTGCTTGAGGGCAATGGTCAGTTCGAGGCTCAGCGGGATGTCGCGACGCGCGCCGCGATAGCTTTGCTCGGCGGGACGCGGACGGTCGGTCGGCAGCTCCAGCAACGGCTGATCGCCATCGCCGAGTTGCGCGGTCCAGTAGCTCAACTGACGCTCGCGTTCACCAGCGTCCATCCACTGTTTCTGCCACACGGCGTAGTCGGCGTATTGCACCGGCAACACTGGCAATGTCGCGGTCTGCCCCTGGCTGTACGCGGCATAGAGCGCCACCAGTTCATCGACCATGACGTTCATCGACCAACCGTCGGAGACGATGTGGTGCAAGGTGATCACCAGTGCGTGATCATCGGCGGCCAGGCGCAGCAGTTTCACCCGCAACAACGGGCCTTGCTGCAGGTTGAACAGGTGCAGGGTTTCTGCGGCGACCAGCGCTTGCAGCGCCGCGTCGTCGAGCCCCGCCACGTCCTGTACTTGCAGATCCAGCGTGCCTTTCGCCTGAATCACTTGCAGGGTTGTGCCCTGCTCTTCGACGAAGCAGGTGCGTAGGGATTCGTGGCGCTCGATCAATGCATTGAAGCTTTGCTGCAATGCCGGCAGATTCAACTCACCGCGCAGACGCAGCGCAGCCGGGACGTGATAGGCCGTGCTGGTCGGTTCCAGTTGCCAGAGGAACCATTGGCGTTCCTGCGCATAGGAAAGTGCCAGCGGTTGCAGACGCGGCAACGCGACAATCGGCGGTTCCTGCGTCGCCTGATCGACACCCAAAGCAGCAACGAAATCTTCCAGCGTGCTGTGCTCGAACAGCGTGCGCAGCGGCACCTGAACGTTCAGCGCCTGACGCACTCGCGAGACCACTTGCGTCACCAGCAGGGAATGCCCGCCCAGCTCGAAGAAGTTGTCACTGAGGCCGACACGCTCAAGCTTGAGCACCGCTTGCCAGATCTCGGCGACGGTGTGTTGGGTGGCGGTTTGCGGCGCGATGTAAGTCGATTGCAACTGGCTGGCGTCGGGTGCCGGCAAGGCTTTGCGGTCGACCTTGCCGTTGGGGGTCAGCGGCAGTTGCGCAAGGAACAGCAGGTGCGCCGGCACCATGTATTCCGGCAGTTCGGCCTTGAGGCTGGCTTTCAATTCAGCGCGCAGTTCGACTTCGTCAACAGCACTGGTGGACGGCACCACATAGCCGACCAGTTGCGGACCGGTCGGGCCGTCCTGAGCGACGACAACGGTTTCTCGCACGCTGTCCAGCGCGAGCAAACGCGCTTCGATCTCGCCCAACTCAATCCGGAAACCACGGATTTTCACTTGATGGTCGATGCGCCCGATGTACTCGATCACGCCTTCTGCGCGATAACGGGTCAGGTCGCCGGTGCGGTACAGACGCGCACCGTTTGCCGAAAACGGATCCGGCACAAAACGTTCGGCGGTCAGGCTCGGGCGCTGGAAATAACCGCGCGCCAGACCGTCACCGCCAATCAGCAATTCACCGGGTGCGCCGAGCGGATTGAGCTCAAGGTCGCTGCCGAGAATGTACAGTGCGGTGTTGTCGATCGGGGTGCCGAGGAATGGACGGCTGTGGTCCGCGCTCAGTGCGTGTTGCGCCGACCAGATCGTGGTTTCGGTCGGGCCATACAGGTTCCACACGCTCGGCGTCAGCGCCAGCATGCGCTGGGCCAGTTCCTGCGGCAGTGCTTCACCGCCGCAGAGGAACGTGCGGCCCTTGAGAATCAATGCGTGTTCGTTGTCGAGCAGCATGCGCCAGGTCGATGGCGTTGCTTGCAGGACGCTGACGGCATGATGCTCGATCAGTTCGAGCACCGCTTGCGGATCCTGATGCACGTCCTTGCCGGTCAGCACCACACAGGCGCCAGCCAGCAGCGGGCCATAGATTTCCAGGCCAAAAATATCGAACGAGAACGTGGTCAGCGACAGCATGCGATCCGCAGCGGCAATCCCCGGCTGGTTGATCATGCTCGCGACAAAGTTGCTCAGCGCCGCGTGGCGCACCATCACGCCTTTCGGTTTGCCGGTAGAGCCGGAGGTGTAGATCGTGTAGGCCAGATGCTCGCCATTGACGGCCACGTCCGGTGCGGTCTGTGGATAAGCCGCCAGCCAGGCAGCTGGCTGATCGAGCAACAGGGTTTGCACACCCGCCGGGATCGGCAACTGCGCTTGCAAATGCATTTGGGTCAGCAGCAACTGCAGACCGCTGTCCTCGATCATGTAGGCCAGACGATCTTCTGGATAGGCCGGGTCCAGCGGCACATAAGCGCCGCCGGCCTTGAGGATCGCCAACAGGCCGACGATCATCTCAACGCTGCGCTCCACCGCGATGCCGACCAGTTGATCCGGGCCGACGCCGGCCTCAATCAGGTGATGCGCCAGTTGATTGGCCCGGGCATCCAGTTCGCCATACGTCAGTACGTCGTCGCCGATGATCAGCGCCGTGGCTTGCGGGTTTTGCTGCGTTTGCAGGGCAAAGTCCTGCTGCACGCATTCGCCCTGCGCGCTGTGATCCGCCACGCGGAACCAGTCCTGCAACAGAACGCCGTGCTCGGCACTTTCCAGCAAGGGCAACTCGCCAACCCGTTGAGTCGGTGCGGCCACAATTCCTTGCAACAGGTTTTGCCAATGACGCGCCAGACGCTCGGCCGTTTCCGGCTTGAACAGATCGGTGGCGTAGGTCAGCTCGGCGGCGAAACCGTCATTCGATTCGTAAGTATTGAGGGTCAGGTCGAACTGCGCGGTGCGCCCCTCCCACTGCACATCCTCGACGCTCAGCTGCGGCAGTTGCACCGCGCCACGGCCCTGATCACGGCTGGTCTGATGGTTGAACATCACTTGGAACACCGGGCTGTGGCTCAGGCTGCGTTCCGGTTGCAGCGCTTCGATCAACTGCTCGAACGGCAGATCCTGATGCGCCTGGGCGGCCATCGCCGCCTGCTTGACCTGGGCCAGCAATTGGTTGAACGGCAGTTGCCCATGCACTTCGGCATTCAAGACTTGAGTGTTGACGAAGAAGCCGATCAGGCCCTCGGTCTCGACCCGGTTACGGTTGGCCGTGGGCACGCCGACACGAATCTGCGCCTGGCCGCTGTAGCGATGCAGCAACGCCTGAAACGACGCCAGCAACACCATGAACAGGCTCGCACCTTCGCGCTGCGCCAGTTGCTTGAGCGCATCGCCGAGGGCCGCCGGCAGGTCCAGTTGCAGGCGTGCACCGCGCAGGCTTTGCACCGCCGGACGCGGAAAATCGATCGGCAATTCCAGCACCGGCTGCTCGCCGTCCAGTGTCTTGATCCAGTAAGCCAGTTGTCGCTCACGCTCGCCCGCTTCCAGCCAGTGGCGCTGCCAGATCGCATAGTCGGCGTATTGCACCTCCAGTTCCGGCAATGCCAGTGGCTGCCCGGCGGTATCGGCGGCGTAATGCTGGATCAGCTCGTTGACCAGCACTTTGATCGACCAGCCATCGGAGATGATGTGGTGCTGGATCAACACCAGCACATGATCGTCATCAGCGACCTTGAGCAATGCCACGCGCAGCAGCGGACCCTGTTGCAGATTGAACGGGCGCGCGGTTTCGCTTTCGACAAACGCCTTGATCGCCGCCTCTTCGCCAGCGCTGTCGAGGCCTGCCGGCAGCGGTGTCAGGGTGATGCTCAGTGGCAATTGCGGGTGAATCACTTGGCAGAAGGTTTCGCCGTGCTCGGCAAACGTGGTGCGCAAACTTTCATGACGCGCCGCCACCGCATTGAAGCTGCGTTCCAGCGCCGCCACATCCAGTTGCCCCTTGAGGCGCAAGGCGCTGGGGATGTGATACGCGGTGCTGTGCGGGTCCATTTGCCAGAGGAACAGTTGGCGTTCCTGAGCGTACGACAGAGGAATCGCTGCAAACCCGGAGCGTGTTTCCGGGATCGGCAGGTTGGCCGGAGAGACGCCCTCTTCGAGCATCTTTTCCAGGTACAGCTTACGTTTGTCCAGCGGCAGAGTGATAAAGCGCTTGGCTACCCTCAAAGCAACACTCTTGTCCATCAGACTTCCTCCATATCGTCAAGCAGGGCTTCCAGCTTGCTCAGTTTCTGTTCGTTGATTGCCCCGCCTCCTGTATCGAGTCGAGCGACAAAGTCGCTCAGGACGGGGTGCTGGAATAACAGTTGCGGGGTCAGCGTCAGACCCAGCTCAAGGGCCATGCGCGACACCACGTTGACCGCCAGCAGCGAGTGCCCACCCAGTTCGAAGAAGTGATCGTTCAGACCAATGCGTTGAACCTCGAGCACTTGCTGCCAGATCGCCGCGACCTGCTGCTCAAGCTCACTCTGCGGCGCGACATACGCGGCCTGCATCTGGCTGGCATCCACCGCTGGCAAGGCCTTGCGGTCGAGTTTGCCGTTGGGCGTCAGTGGCAACTGCTCAAGGAACAGCAGGTGCGCGGGAATCATGTAGTCAGGTAACGAAGACTTGAGGCCAGTCTTTAGTCCGTCGCGCAGTTGCCGCTGCGCTTCGCCGTCATGCATGTCCAGCTGCGGGGCGACCACATAGGCCACCAGTTGCGCACCGGTTTCGCTTTCGATGGCCAGCACCGCTGCTTCGCTGACGTCCGGTTGAGCGAGCAATCGCGCCTCGATTTCCCCCAGTTCGATGCGGAATCCACGAATTTTCACCTGATGGTCGATCCGGCCCATGTACTCCAGTTCGCCCTCTTCGCGTTCACGAATCAGGTCGCCGGTGCGGTACATGCGCTCGCCATTGCCGACGAACGGGTTCGGTACAAAGCGCTCGGCGGTCATCGCCGCACGCCCCAGATAACCGCGGGTGATGCCGGCGCCGGACAGGTACAGCTCGGCCGAAACCCCATGCGGCACCGCTTGCAGATCGGCGTCGAGCAAATGGCTGGCGCTGTGATCGAGAGCACGACCGATGCGCGGCTGACCGTCGGCGATACGGCGGGTCCAGGTCGAATAGGTGGTGTCTTCCGACGGGCCGTAAAGGTCGTAGACGTGCTCGACTGTCGGCTGCTGATACAACGCGTCGACCAGCCCTTGTTTGAGCGGCTCACCCGCCAGGTTGATGATGCGCACGCTCGCGGGAATCTGCCCGGCGCGTTGCAGCGCAGCGATGGCCGACGGCACGGTGTTGATCAAGCGAACCTGATCGCGAGCTGGCAGGGTCGGTAGTTCCAGTGCATTGCGCGCGATGATCAGCGATCCGCCATTGGCCAGCGTGACGAACAGCTCCCACACCGACAGGTCGAAGCACACCGAAGTCGAGGCCAGCACGCCTTGAATATCGTCGCGGCTGTAGACCTTGGCCGACCAATCGATCAGCGCCATGACATTGCGGTGAGCAATCGCCACGCCTTTCGGCTTGCCGGTGGAACCGGAGGTGTAGATCACGTAGGCGAGGTTGTCCGGCTGCACCGACGTTTTCGGGGCGACACCTGAATAACCGGTCAGCGAAACCTGATCCATCAGCAGCACTTGGGTATCGCTCGGTACGCTCAGGGTTGCGGCGACCGCTTGCTCGGTGAGCAGCACCCGCGCACGGCTGTCTTCGAGCATGTAGGCAACGCGATCAGCCGGGTAATCCGGATCCAGCGGCACATACGCGCCGCCGGATTTGAGCACCGCCAGCAAGGCAATCAGCAGCTGTTCGGAACGCGGCATCGCCACACCCACGCGCACTTCCGGGCCGACACCCAACTCGATCAGCTTGTGCGCCAGACGGTTGGCTTGCGCATCGAGTTCGGCATAGATCAGTTGCGTATCGGCGAAGGTCACCGCCAGCGCATCCGGGGTCGCCGCCACTTGGCGGGCAATGGCTTGATGAATGCACAGTTCGGTGACGAAATCGGTCTCGACGTTCGTGACGCTGTCGATCAGGTTCAAGTCGCTCAACGAGCCTTCACCCGCTTCGACCATCTGCCCGAGCAGACGCTGCAGGCTTTCACCCAACTGCGCCACGCTGGCCGCCGCAAAACTGTCGCGCTGGTAACTGAAATGCACCGACAGTTGCGCGCCCATGCTCACCAGCAAGGTCAGCGGATAGTTGGTCTGTTCCTGATTGACCACCGCGCCGAAACGCAACCCCTGCGGCGCGCCCCGTTCAAGCGCTTCGCCAATCGGATAGTTTTCGAACACCATCAGGCTGTCGAACAGTGCGTCACCGCCCTGCCCGGCCCAGCGCTGAATGTCCGCCAGCGGCGTGTGTTCGAACTCGCGTGAAGCGAGGTTCTGCGCCTGCACGGCTTGCAGCCAACTGGCCAGACTCTGCTGCGCTTGCGGCGCGGCCACCACTGGCAAGGTGTTGATGAACAGACCGATCTGTTCTTCGGCTCCCGGCAGATCCGCCGGACGCCCGGCCACGGTTGCGCCGAACGCCACGCAGTGCTTGCCGGTGTAACGCTGCAACAGCAACAGCCACGCGGCTTGCACCAGCGTGTTGACGGTGACTTTCGAAGCACGGGCAAATTCACCCAGACGCACGCTCAGGTCGGCGTCCAGTACTTGGTAATGGTCGCCATAACCGACACTTGGCAAAGCGTCGATTGGCCGCGCGATGGCGTTGGCCAGACGCGTCGGCTCTTGCAGATTGCCCAGCGTCGCCAGCCAGTAGGCTTCAGCCGCCGTTGCATCCTGACGTTGCAGCCAGCCAATGTAATCGCGATAGCGACCCGCCGGGCGCGGCACCGCTTCGCCGCGATAGTGCTGCAGCACTTCGCCGAGCAACTGCGCGCTGCTCCAGCCGTCCATCAAAATGTGATGGTTGGTGTAGATCAGGTGATGACGATCGGTCGCCGTGCGCACCAGCACCAGACGCAGCAGCGGCGCACAGGTCAGGTCCAGGCCCAGTGCGCGCTCCTCGTCAGCGAGGGTTTGCAGCGCCGTGTCCAGATCGGTCTTGCCGTGCCAGTCGAGCACACTGAACGGCACCTCGACCTGGCGTTGCACCACTTGCACCGGCTGCGGCAGGTCACCCTGCCAGAAGAACCCGGTACGCAGAATGTCGTGGGTATCCACCACCGCTTGCCACGCGGCGTGGAAGCGCTGCGGGTCGACGCCATCGACGTCGAGGCGCATCTGGTTGATGTAGTCGCCATTGCCATGTTCGAGCAAGGTGTGGAACAGCATGCCCTGCTGCATGGGCGACAGCGGGTAGATGTCATCGATGCCTTGCGGTTCCAGCACCAGCGCATCCAGTTGCGGCTGCGACAGTTGCGCCAGCGGGAAGTCCGACGGTGTCACGCCACGGTTGCCGCTGTCGCAGCAATGGCCGATCAGCGCGGTCAGCTCCTGCATGTAGTCATCGGCCAGGCGCTGGATGGTCGCCGCGTCGAACATGGCGCCGCTGTAGGTCCAGCTCAGGTCCAGTTCGCCGCCGAAGACTTTGCCGTTCAGCGCCAGCGGATTGCCCAGCGGCCCTTGCATATTGACTTCGGCACCGCCGGCTTCGCTGGTCGGTACGAACAAGGCCTCGTCGGCCGCGTCGAAGCTGCCGTCGAACTGGCCCAGATAGTTGAAAGTCAGGCGCGGTGCCGGCAAGGCCTGCAGGGTTTCGCGCGCCTGTTCATCACCCAGATGCGCCAGCGCACCGAAGCCGATGCCTTTGTGCGGAATGGACCGCAGTTGCTCCTTCACTTGTTTGAGCGATGCGCCCAGCTCAGCCACTGGCGACAGTCGCGCCGGGAACACACTGGTAAACCAGCCCACAGTGCGGGTCAGATCGATGTTGTCGAAGAGGTCTTCGCGACCGTGGCCCTCAAGCAAGACCAACGCGTTGTCAGCACCGGTCCAGCGCACCATCACTCGCGCCAGTGCCGTCAGCAGTAGATCGTTGACCTGCGTGCGATAGGCGGCCGGCGCATCCTGCAGCAACTGGCGGGTGAGGTTTTTGTCGAGATTGCGGCGGATCGTCAGCGCCTGATCGTGTTGCTGCCCACCGTGCGGACGGTCGTAAGGCAAGGCAGACGAAGCGTCCTGCAACTGGTGCTGCCAGAAGCTCAATTCTGTCTGCAGCGCCGGGCTTGCTGCGTAGTCCTGCAAGGCTGCCGCCCAGGCTTTGACTGCACTGGTTTTCGCTGGCAATTGCACGGCCGCGCCAGCGCTGAGCTGCCGATAAGCGTTTTGCAGATCTTCGAACAGAATCCGCCACGACACGCCATCGACCACCAGGTGATGAACGATCAGCAACAGACGCTGAGTGCCATCCGGCAGGTTCGCCAGCACCGCGCGAATCAGCGAGCCACCACTCAATTGCAAGCTGCGCTGAGCCTTGTCGCCCAAGACTTCCAAAGCGTCGAGATCAGCCACCTCGACTTGCCAGAGGATGGTCTCGCCGCCTTGCACTGCAACGTCGCGGTACTGCGCGACCCAGCCCTCAGTCTGCTCGACAAACTCCAGACGCAAGCTGTCGTGATGCAGTACCAAAGCATCCAGCGCCTGTTCCAGCAATTGCGCGTCCAGCGCCTGCATCGGCTTGAGCATCACCGACTGATTCCAGTGATGACGATCGGGAATCGTCTGCGCGAAGAATTCCTGATGAATCGGCAACAGTGCGGTCGTGCCGGTCACCGGTTGCTGATCGATCAATTGCAGCGCTTCGCCGGTCTGCGCGACCAACGCCAACGCCGCAATGGTCTGGTGCTGAAACAGGTCTTTCGGTGTAAAGCGAATCCCGGCCTGCCGCGCGCGGCTGACCACTTGAATCGAAATGATCGAATCGCCGCCCAGCTCGAAGAAGTTGTCGCTGATACCGACCTGCGCAAGTTTCAGTACGTCTTGCCAGATCGCCGCCAGTTGCTGTTCCAGCGGCGTTTGCGGTGCAAGGTAAGCCTGCTGCAGTTGGCTGACGTCCGGTTTCGGCAGGTTCTTGCGGTCGAGTTTGCCGTTCGGCGTCAGCGGCATGCGCTCCAGACGCAGCACATACGCCGGCACCATGTGCGCTGGCAACGTCGCCTTGAGTTGCGCACGCAGCTCGTCGGTGAAGTCGGTACGGTTGGAATCGCCGACCACATACGCCACCAGACGCTTGCCACTGCCGGCGCTGCCTTCCTGCGCGACGACCACCGCTTCACGCACGCCGTCGAGGGCTTGCAGGGCCGCTTCGACTTCACCCAACTCGATACGGAAACCGCGAATTTTCACCTGATTGTCAATGCGATCCAGATAGTCGAACGTGCCATCGACACGCTGACGCACCAGGTCGCCCGTGCGATAAAGCAAGCCGCCATTGGTGCTGAACGGATCAGCCACAAAGCGCTCGGCAGTCAGCCCCGGACGGTTCAGATAACCCCGCGCCAGACCGCTGCCACCCAAATACAGCTCACCGGCCATGCCTTGCGGCAACAGGTTCAGATCGGCATCGAGCACGTAGGCGCTGCGGTCACCGATGCGGCTGCCGATTGGCGCGTACGCGGCGCCACACGGCACTTCGCGACCGGCCTTCCAGATCAGCGGCGTGACCACGGTTTCGGTCGGGCCGTAACCGTTGATGATGTAGTCCGGATCGAGCGCGCGTTTGACCCGCTCGAAACTCGCGTTCGGCACTGCGTCACCGCCGAAGCAATAGATACGCACTTTCGGCGGATTGCCAACGCGCTCGGCGTGTTCAGCCAGTTGTTGCAGGTACACTGGCGGGAACGCGACCACGGTCACGCCGTGTTCGATCATCGCGTTGTAGGTCTGCTCCGGCGTCCACAGCGTGTCGTCGCGAATCAGCAGCGACGCACCGTGAGTCAGGCTGGTCAGCCAGCGTTCGTGGGCACCATCGAAGGCGAACGACATGAAGTGGAATTCGCAGTCACTGTCGCGCATTTCATAACGCTGACCGATGGCCTGGCAATGCATGGCCAACGGACCGTGGGCGACGCTGACGCCTTTCGGATTGCCGGTGGAACCGGAGGTATAAATCACGTAGGCGAGGTTGTGCGGATCGAGTTGCACCTGCGGCGCCTTGATCGGCAACTCGCGCAAATCGAGACGATCCAGTTCCAGCAGCGGCACCGATTCATCGACCGGCAATTGCGCCGATACCGACGAGTCGCTGATCAACAACGCCAGCCCGGAATCTTCGATCAGATAGGCCAGGCGCTCGCGCGGGTAGCTGGTGTCCAGCGGCACATAAGCACCGCCAGCCTTGAGCACCGCCAGCAGCGCGACGATCACCGACTCACTGCGCGGCAGGGCTACACCGACACGGGTTTCCGCGCCGACGCCACGGGCGATTAGCGCGTGTGCCAGTTGGTTGGCGCGCCGGTCGATTTCGCCGTAGCTGAAATGCTCACCGTTGAAGATCACCGCCGTGCGCTGCGGATTCTGCGCAGCCAATGCAGCAATGCGCTGATGCACGCCGATGTCCACCGGGTACGGCTGCGGGTGGTTTTCGGCTTGCTGGCACGCCTGCTCTTGAGCGTCCGCCAAAGCGATTTCACCGAGGTTGCGCTCCGCCGACAGGGCAAACTGCTCAAGCAATTGCAGCAGGTGCGCACTGATACCGGCGATGACATCGCTGGCGAACTGGCCGCGATCGAAACTGTAGTGCAACGCCAACTGCTGACCGAGGGTGACCGCCACGCTCAGCGCGTAATGGGTTTGTTCGAGATTGCCGACATCACCGAATGTCAGCCCTTGCCCGGCCTGACTCAGCGCCTGGGCAATCGGGTAGTTTTCGAACACCAGAATATTGTCGAACAGTGCTTCACCGCCCTGCCCGGCCCAACGCTGGATGTCCGCCAGCGGCGTGTGTTCGAAGTCGCGCAAGCTGAGGTTTTGCGCCTGTACCGATTGCAGCCAGCTGCCAACGGTTTGATCCGGACGCGGCGCGCCGATCACCGGCAAGGTGTTGATGAACAGACCGACCTGCTGCTCGATGCCCGGCAGATCCGCCGGACGCCCGGCCACGGTCGCACCGAACGCCACGGCTTCGTGACCGGTATAGCGTTGCAGCAACAGCAGCCACGCCGCTTGCACCAAAGTGTTGACGGTGACTTTTTGCTGGCGAGCAAAGGTTTCCAGCGCCTGGGTGCGCTGCACGTCCAGCGTCAGGTAGTGATCGCCATGGCCGCTCTGCTTCTCGCCAGCGGTGGCCGCGCGCGCCAGCCGCGTCGGTTCTTGCAGGGCAGCCAATTGGCCGTTCCAGAAATCTTCACTCAGTTGGCCGTCCTGACGTTGCAGCCAGGCGATGTAATCGCGATAACGTCCGCCGCCAGTTACCGGCGTGCGACCGCTGTAGCGCTGCAAGACTTCGCCGAGCAACTGCGAGTTGCTCCAGCCGTCCATCAAGATGTGGTGATGGGTGTAAATCAAATGCCATTGTTCGGCGCCGGTCTGCACCAGCAGCAGTCGCAGCAGTGGCGCGCAGGTCAGGTCAAAACCTTGCTGGCGCTCGGCATCGGCCAGCGCAGCTAGCGCTGCCGGCTGATCCTCGCGGTCGCGCCAATCAAGAATGCTGAACGGAAGTTGCACCCGCTTGTGGACGATCTGCAGCGGCTGCGCCAGCTCACCCTGCCAGACGAAACCGCTGCGCAGAATGTCCTGCGCGTCGACGGTGGCCTGCCACGCAGCGCGGAACCGCTCGGGATCGAGACCTTGCACGTCGACGCGCAACTGGTTGATGTACTCACCCGCCGCTTGTTCATAAAGGGTATGGAACAGCAGGCCCTGTTGCATCGGCGACAGCGGATAAACATCATCGAGTTGACCTGCCGGTAACGGCAGCGCATCCAGTTGTGCCTGGGTCACGCAGGCCAGTGGGAAGTCCGACGGCGTCGCCTGTGCCGCTTGCAGCGTGCAGCAATGCTCGATCAGCGCATGCAGTTCGATGGCGTACTGATCCACCAGTTTCTGCACGGTCGCACCGTCGAACATCTCGCGGCTGAAACCCCAGCTCATCGACAGTTCACCGCCATAGACCTGACCTTCCAGCGTCAGCCAGTTGGCCAACGGCGCTCCCGGATCCTGCGCAACGCCGCTGGTTTCAGCGGACGGCACGAACAACGCCGCGTCGTCGAACTGACGGTCGAACTGGCCAAGGTAGTTGAAGGTAATCCGTGGCGGTGCCAACCGCGCCAGTTCGGCGCGCACCGAAGGCGGCGCCAGATAACGCAACACGCCGTAGCCCAGACCTTTGTCCGGCACGGCGCGCAGTTGCTCCTTGATCGACTTGATCGAGCTGTCGAGGTCATCGCTGGCGGTCAGCTTGACCGCGAACAAACTGGTGAACCAGCCTACGGTGCGGGTCAGGTCAATGTCATCGAAGAGGTCTTCGCGACCATGGCCTTCGAGTTCGATCAACGTGCCGGGCTGCTGGCTCCAGCGGCTGATGGTGCGCGCCAATGCGGTCAACAGCAGGTCATTGACTTGCGTGCGATACGCCGCCGGCGCCTGTTGCAGCAACTGGCGGGTGCGTTCGGCATCAAGGCGCCATTCGATTTTTTCGCCGTGCAGGTTTTGCAGGCTGCCATCGGGACGTTCGCAGGGCAGATCCTGCGCACCTTGATGCTGGTTTTTCCAGTAATCCAGTTGTTCATCGAAGCGTGCAGCAGCGCTTTCCAGACGCGCGGTCCAGCCCTGGAAGGCATTGGTCTTGGCCGGCAACTGAATGCCTCCGCCCGCCGAGCGCTGCTCGTAAGCCTGTTGCAAATCTTCCAGCAGCACGCGCCAGGAAACGCCGTCCACTGCCAAGTGGTGAATGATCAACGCCAGGCGCTGAGTGCCATCGGCCAGCGTCACCAGCAGTGCGCGCAGCAGCGGACCGTTTTGCAGATCGAGACTGCGTTGAGCCTGATTGCACAGCGCCTGCAACTGTTCCGCCGACTCGGCGTCACGCAACCACAGATCAGCACTGTCCACCAGCGGGCCATGGTTTTGCTGCCAGCCGTCGGCGCTTTCGACAAAGCGCAGGCGCAAGGCGTCGTGATGATTGATCACGTGCGCCAGCGCGGCATCAAGCCACTGTGCATTCAAGCTCTCGCGCGGGGTCAGCAACAGCGACTGGTTCCAGTGTTCACGCAGCGGCATCGCGCGGCTGAAAAAATGCTGCTGGATCGGCCCGAGCACGGCGTTGCCGGTCACCGGCCCTTGATCCACCGAGGTCTGATTATCCAGCGTGGCGACCAGCGCGAGGCTGCGCACGGTCTGGTACTGGAACAGGTCACGCGGGCTGAGACGAATCCCGGCCTGTCGCGCACGGCTGACCACTTGAATCGAAATGATCGAGTCGCCGCCCAGTTCAAAAAAGTTGTCCTCCAGGCCCACGCGCTCAAGTCCCAGCACGTCTTGCCAAATAGTCGCCAGCGCTTTTTGCAGCGCATCCTGCGGCGCGACGAACGCCTGCTGTGGCGCGGCATCCGGTTGCGGCAAGGCTTTGCGATCAAGTTTGCCGTTGGCCGTTACCGGCAATTTCGCCAGGGTGAGCAGGTAGGTCGGCACCATGAATTCCGGCAGGCTGCCGAGCAGCCACACCTTGACGTCCTGCTGCCACTGCTCGTCCGGCTGAGCCTGTTCCAGCACAAGGTAAGCCACCAGGTGCTTGCCGCCCTGCACCAGCACCACCGCTTCGCGCACCAGCGGGTGCTGCATCAGGCGAGTCTCGATTTCGCCCAACTCAATGCGCAGACCGCGCAGTTTCACTTGATGGTCGAGACGACCGAGGTATTCGATCACGCCGTCGGCGCGCTGGCGCACACGGTCACCAGTGCGGTACAGCCGCGCGCCGTCGTGGAACGGGCACGGCACAAAACGCTCGGCGGTCAGCGCCGGACGCTGGTGATAACTGCGCGCGAGACCGGCGCCGCCCAGATACAACTCACCGGCGACGCCGCTCGGCACCGGCAGCAATTCAGCGTCGAGGACGTGGGTGCGCAGGTTGGCGATCGGCCGGCCGATGGGCACGCTGTCGGCGCCTTCGTCAACGCAGGTCCAGTGGGTCACGTCGATCGCCGCTTCGGTCGGGCCGTAGAGGTTGTAGAGGCCGGCGTTCGGCAGTTTAGCGAAGACTTGCAGTTGCGCGTCCAGCGGCAAGGCTTCGCCGCTGCAGACGATACGTTTCAGGGAAGCACAGCCGGTGAGATCGTCCTGGGCCATGAAGGCGCCGAGCATCGACGGCACGAAATGCAGCGTGGTGATCTGTTGCGCGCTGATCAGTTCGATCAGTTGCGCCGGATCGCGATGCGCACCGGGCGCCGCGACGACCAGGGTCGCGCCGGTCAGCAGTGGCCAGAAAAATTCCCAGACCGACACGTCGAAACTGAACGGGGTCTTCTGCAACACCGAATCGCTGGCGTCGATCGCGTACGCTTCCTGCATCCAGCACAAGCGGTTGACCAGCGCCGCGTGGCTGTTGCCGGCGCCTTTCGGTTTGCCGGTGGAACCCGAGGTGTAAATCACATAGGCCAGGTTCAGCGGATCAACGCTGACGTTCGGGCGGCTATCGCTGTAGCGGTCGAGCAGGCCCGGCTGATCCAGCGTAATGACCTGCACGCCGTCAGTCGGCAGCGACGACAGCAAAGCCTCCTGGGTCAGCAACAAGGTGATGCCACTGTCCTCGATCATGTACGCCAGACGTTCCTGCGGGTACTCCGGATCCAGTGGCACATAGGCGCCGCCCGCCTTGAGAATCGCCAGCAGCGCGACAACCATTTCCACCGAACGCAGAGCACAAACGCCGACCAGACTGTCGGCTCGCACGCCTTGTTCACCCAGCAAATGCGCGAGGCGGTTGGCCCGGGCATCCAGTTCGGCGTAGCTCAGGGTCTGCTCACCGAACAGCAGCGCCGGCGCATTCGGCGTGCGCGCAACCTGCGCTTCGATCAATTGGTGTATCGGGGTTTGCGTCGGGTAAACCGCGTGAACGTTGTTCCAGTCATGCACCAGTGTGTGCTGTTCATCAGCCTCCAGCAGCGGCAGTTCGCCAATGCGTTGCGACGGCTCGGCAACCATGGCCGTGAGCAAGCGCAACCAATGGCGCGCCATGCGCTCGATGGTCGCCGGCTCGAACAGGTCGCTGGCGTACGTCAGCGCCGCGTGAAGTTTTCCGCCCTTCTCGTAGGTATCGAGGGTCAGGTCGAACTGGGTGGTGCGGCTCTGCCAGTCGAGGCTGTCGAGCATCAGGCCGGATGCAGTGCTGAGGGTGGCGATATCGGCCACTTGCGGCTGGTGGTTGTACATCACCTGGAACAGCGGCGTGTGACTGAGGCTGCGTTCCAGTTTCAGCGCTTCGACCAGTTGCTCGAACGGCAGATCCTGATGCGCCTGAGCACCGAGCGCGGTTTCCTTGATCGCGCGCAACAAGTCGTCGACGCGGGTCTGCCCGTCCAGCCGGGTACGCAGCACTTGGGTGTTGACGAAGAAGCCGATCAACCCTTCGATTTCGCCACGGTTACGGTTGGCAATCGGCACGCCGACACGAATGTCGGTCTGACCGGTGTAGCGATGCAGCAGCGCGTTGAAAGCACCGAGCAAGAGCATGAACAACGTGACTTGATGCTGCTGCGCGGTGTTGCGCAGTTGCTCGGCCAGTTGTTCATCGACAGCGAATTCATAGCGAGTGCCGCGATAGCTCGGCATCGCCGGACGCGAATGATCCAGCGGCAGCTCCAGCACCGGGTGTTCGTCACCCAGTTGCGCCTGCCAGTAATCGAGTTGGCGCGCCTGTTCGCCCGCTTCGAGCCAGCGGCGTTGCCACAAGGCGTAGTCGCTGTACTGGATCGGCAGCGCGGCCAGTTGCGGTGGCTGACCGGCATCGAACGCGTCGTAGCAACGGATGAACTCGTCGATCAATACGTTCATCGACCAGCCATCGGAAACGATGTGATGCAGAGTCAGCAGCAGCACATGTTCCTGCTCGGCGAGCTTGAGCAAGGTCACGCGCAGCAGCGGGCCGACGGCCAGATCGAACGGCAATACCGATTGCTGTTCGGCGGCCTGCACCACGGCCTGCTCACGTTCGCTGGCCGGCAGTGCGCTGAAGTCTTCATGACAGATCACCAACGGCGCGCTGGCCGGCACTTGCGACAGACTGTCATCGGCCTGGCGCTGGAACACCGTACGCAGGGTTTCGTGGCGCTCGACCAGGCTGGCGAAGGCTTGCTCCAGCGCGCGCAGATTGAGGCGACCACTCAGGCGCACTGCGCCCGGCAGGTTATAGGCGCCCCCCTGGGGATCCAGCTGCCAGAGAAACCACATGCGTTGCTGTGCGTAAGACAGCGCCTGCCGATCCTCGGCCTCGACGCCGGTCGGAATCGGAAACCGGGAAAAATCCACCCCTTCCCTCTGCAGGGCAGCGAGGAACATCTGGCGCTTTTCCAGGGGCAACCCGATAAACCGGCGAGCGAGTTTCAAGGAGTCTTCAGCATTCATTTCTCAGCATCCGGATCAGTAGGCAGGAAGCACAAAGGCACGTCATCCCTATAAAACGAATGCAGACCGGAAAAATTAGCGAATGAGAAGAACTGTCAGACAAGACAAAACCCTGTAGGAGCGAGCCTGCTCGCGATAGCGGTCTGTCAGTCGATGCTGCAGTGACTGATCAATAGCTATCGCGAGCAGGCTCACTCCTACAGGGTTCGGATGAATCCGGATAATCGGTTTACACGGCAGCCATGAGATTGTGGCGGCGATGATGGCCGTCGAGCTGATCCTTGATCACCTTCAATACCTTCGCTTCATGCTCATGAATAAAGAAGTGCCCACCCGCGAGCATGTCCACCGAGAAGCTGCCACGGGTTTCCTTGCTCCAGCCGATCAATTGCTCGGTGGTGGCGCGATCTGCCTTGCCGCCGAGCACATGCACCGGGCAGTTGAGCAGCGGTCGCGTCAGCGGCTCGAACTTGCCGCACAGTTGAAAATCCGCGCGCAGGATTGGCAGGGTCAGGCTCATCAACTCTGCGTTGGCCAGGACTTCTTCGCTGGTGCCATTGAGCGTGCGCAGTTGCTCGATCAACTCGGCGTCGGTCTTGGGATCGGCAAAGCCGCGATCGTAATCGGCGCGCATCGTCGGCGCCGCGGTTCCCGAAGCGAACATCGCTACCGGCTCGGGACAGCCCAGTGCGCGCAGGGCGTGAGCCATCTCGCAGGCCAGCAACGCGCCAAGGCTATGGCCGAACAGTGCATAAGGGGCTTTGAGTGTCGGTCGCAGTTCCTTGGCCAGTTGCATCGCCAGTGCACGCATGTCGGTGTGCAGCGGCTCGCCAAAGCGCGCGCCACGCCCCGGTAGCTCGACCGGTTGCAATTGCAGCCATTGCGGCAGCTTTCGTCGCCAGCGGCTGTAAACCATGGCACTGGCGCCGGAGTACGGCAGACACAGCAGGGTCAGCTTGGTCACCACGCTTTCCTCGGAAAATTCATCTGTAGAGAGAAACGGATCCCGTGGCGGTTAAATTAGTCGTCGACCGGTAAATTCCCCCCGCAGGCGCTCGTTAACTGTTCAGGCCAAAACCAATAACGAGGATTCACCGTGGACCTGCAGAGCATCCTGGGCAAGCTGTTCGCCAATGCCGGTGCCGTCGGCATCGAAGGCGTTTTCCAATTCGTCTTTGGCCCGCACCTGGCTTTCTGGTCAGAGGTCAAGGCCAGCAGCCGCACCGAGCCCGGACGCCACGCCAGCCCGGACGTGACCATTGAAGTCGCCGAGCGCGATTTCCTCGGGATCATGAGCGGCATGGCCAACGTCGAAGAGCTGTTCGCCAGCGGGCGCCTGAAGATTGGCGGCAACATGGGCCTGGCAACGATGCTGCCGCAGATCATCGAACATGCGATGCACGGTGGCGCCGTGGCGGAAAAAGTCGACATGAACAAGCGCTACCCGACTCCGCCGCGCTTCAGCGAAAAACTCACTGCCAGCCTGCCGACCCAAAGCAGCGTCGAACGCCTTGCCTGCAGTGATCTGTCGGTCGCCGAATTCAACAGCCGCTACTTGCCCAATGGCATTCCGGTGGTGATCAGCAATGCGCTGCACGACTGGCCACTGTTCAAGCTCAGCCGTGAAGAATCGCTGGTGCATTTCGCCGAGCTGCAAGGCATCACCCGCCATGGCGACTATGTGAAGAAAACCTTCTCCACCGAGCGTGATTTCCGCTCGACGTCGATGGCCGACTTTATCGCCTCGCTGGACCAACCGGCGGTCAAAGGTGCGAATGGCGAACCACCCGCCTACATGGGCAACAACATCCTGCCGGCGCAATTGATGCAGCAGATCAAGTACCCGCCCTACTTCGACACCTCGCTGTTTATTCCGCCGCGAATCTGGATCGGGCCGAAAGGCACGTTGACGCCGTTGCATCGTGACGACACCGACAACCTCTTCGCGCAGGTTTGGGGGCAGAAGACCTTCACCCTCGCCGCGCCGCATCACCGTGAAGCGCTGGGCACCTGGTCGACGGCGCCCAAGGGTGGTCTGGATGGCTGTGATTTCAACCCGGATGCGCCGGACTACGAGCGTTTTCCCGCCGCCCGCGACGTGACATTTCTGCGGGTGACACTGGAGGCTGGGGATTTGCTGTTTTTGCCGGAGGGCTGGTTCCATCAGGTGGAATCGGTGTCGACATCACTGTCGGTGAATTTCTGGGTGAATTCGGGACGGGGCTGGTAAACAGTTGCCACCTCCACTTTGTAGGAGCTGTCGAGTGAAACGAGGCTGCGATCTTTTGACCTTAACGATCAAGATCAAAAGATCGCAGCGTGCCGCAGCTCCTACTTGAGATGGCGGTAACTCTGGATTGCCGAGCCAAGCACCACGGCCCCCGCCACAATCGCCAGCCAGAACCCGCTGCGTGCGCCGAAAGCGTCCACCAGCCAACCGGAGCCGGCCGCCCCCACTGCCACGCCGATACTCAAACCGGTCACCAGCCAGGTCAACCCTTCGGTGAGTTTGGCCGCTGGCACGATGCGTTCAATCAACGCCATGGCCACAATCAGCGTCGGCGAGAAGAACAGCCCGGCAACGAATACCGCCAGCGACAAGCCAAAAATATTGCTCGCCAGCAACAGCGGCAATGTCGTCACCGCCGTCGCCACGCCGCCGTACAAGAACAACTGCGACAATGGCAATTTCGAACGCATCGCACCGAAGGCGATGCCGGCCAGGCACGAACCGATCGCGTACACGGACAACACAATGCTCGCCGCCGCCGGTTGCCCCTGTTGTTGAGCAAACGCGACGCTGACCACATCGATGACACCGACGATAACGCCCATAGCGATCATCAACGCCAGCAGCAATTGAACGTCCGTCGAGGCAATGATCGAACCTTGATGTTCGCAGGTATGCGGATGCACTGCCGGCTCGGTGCTGCGCTGGGCGACAAACGCCGTCACGCCGATCGCCAACGCCAGCAGCGCCGCCAGCGGTCCCGCCTCCGGAAACACCGCCACGCACAAACCCACCGACAATGGCGGACCGACGATGAAACATACTTCGTCGAGCACCGACTCCAGCGCATAGGCCGTCTGCAATTGCGGCTGACCGCGATAGATCTCGGTCCAGCGCGCACGCACCATTGCCGACATGCTCGGCATGCACCCGGCCAGCGCGGCGAAGATGAACAGCGTCCAGTTTGGCGCTTGCAACCGCGTGCACAGCAGCAACATCAGTAGTGCGCCACCGCCGATCAACGCCGACACCGGCAGAACTCGCCCCTGACCGTAACGGTCCACCAACCGCGAAACCTGTGGCGCGCAAAACGCCGTGGCCAAGGCAAACGTCGCCGCCACACCACCGGCCAACGCATAGCCACCCTTCAACTGCGAAAGCATGGTGATCACACCGATACCGGTCATGGAGATCGGCATTCGCGCGATCATCCCGGCCAGGACAAAATTGCGTGCGCCGGGGGCTGTGAATAATTCGCGGTAGGGGTTTGCCATGGGTGCTGCCTCATCAGGGGCCGCCAAGTTGCCATAAGGCTTGCAGGTCGCAAAGCGCACAATTGTTGGTGGAATGTGAAGGTGCTCGACTACGGCCTGCGGTTCGACTCATGCGCTGACGGCCGATGCCTGATACAGCTGAAATGGCCGTCAACCTCTCGAATCACAACGACCATTTGTCGAAAACCAGGCAGACCTGTCAGATCTGACAGGTGCCTTGTTCCGCCACACAAGTTTTCATTGATCCGTCGCTCAACTGCGCAGCGCTCCTGATGAACAGGCAACGTGCATGGGAACTATCTGGCAGCAAACATACTCGGGAGCCCTGCCATGGATGAACAGCTCATTCTCGTCTCACCCAAGGATCGCCAGACCGGCGTGGCCGCAAAAATGCAAGTGCATCACCAGGGCCTGCGCCATCGGGCGTTTTCCATTCTGCTGTTCGATCCACAGGGCCGGCTGCTGATGCAGCAACGCGCGCTGGGAAAATATCATTCCGGCGGGTTATGGACCAACACCTGCTGCGGGCATCCTCGCGCGGGCGAACGGACGGCAGTCGCTGTCAACCGTCGACTGCAGGAAGAAATGGGCATGACCTGCAAGCTGCACAAAGTCGCCTCGATGCTCTACCACGAGCAAGTGTCCGATCAAATGATCGAGCATGAGTTCGATCATGTGTTTGCCGGTATCAGTCAGACCGATCCGGTGGCCAATCCTGATGAAGCCGAAAGCTGGGAGTGGCTGGCGCTACCGCAAATCGCGGAGCGCATCGAGCAGACGCCCAACGTCTTCACGGTCTGGTTTCGGCGGATGTTCGAGCAGTTCGGGATAGAGGGGGTGCGAGGCTGGTTCGAGGCAGTGCGCGCGCGCACCGCTTCACCATCATCGCCGCCGCGAAACGTTGTTCGTATGGATTCGCCTTGGGCCATCCCACCGTTGTACTGCCCTGCTCCCTTTCGGGTCGATGCTGCGCTGGCCGAGGCAGTGGATGAACAGCTCATGCCATGGATCGAGCAGGTCGGGATCTTTCCGGGCCAACTCGAAAAAGTCCGCGCGATGGGCTTTGGGCGCTTCGCCATGCTGTGTCATACCGACACGGAGGATCCGGACCGTGTGTTGCTGGCAGCGCAATGTGTTGCCGCGCTGTTCGCCGTCGATGATTACTACTGTGATGATGAAAGAACCGGGGCTGAACCCAAACTGGTCGGCCCGCGCCTGTCCGTCGCGCTGGCCGCGCTGGAACCGGTTTATTTGAGCGAACGGTTTCGCCCTGGTCTGGCACAGGCCTTGTGTGGCGATCCGGTATTGGTCGCACTGCAGGCCTATCTGGCACGGGTGGAGGCCTTCGCGAGACCTGCACAGGTCGCACGCGTACGCCATGAAATCATCGCCATGTTCGTAACCATGACAGCCGAAGCCGCCTGGCGCATCGAAGGCCTCACGCCGGCGCTCTGGGAGTACCTCGCCCACCGCCAGGTCAACAGTTTCCTCCCATGCCTGTCGCTCGTCGACATTGTCGGTGACTATGAATTGCCCGCCAATGTCTACAGCGCACCGCAAGTGCGGCGGGTGACGACACTGGCTGCCAGCGCCACGATCATTGCCAACGACCTGTTTTCGGCGTTGAAGGAACAGCAGGCCGGCATTGGTGATTTCAATTTACCGTTGCTGCTGATGCGTGAGCAGCAATGCTCGCCGCAACAGGCCATGGCGCAAAGCGCCGCTATCCATGACGAGATCATGCATTTGTATGAAGCCGCAGAGCTGGCCGTCTTGCCGGGCGCATCGCCGCTGCTCAAACGCTATTTGCGAGGAATCAAGAGCTGGCTGGCGGGCAATGTCGAATGGCATCGCACCAGTGGCCGTTATCAGGTGTGAAGGTGTCGAACTTTTCATGATTACGGATGAACTCTCGTCGCCGCCTGTCAGTCAGCTAGATAAGTCCTCGACTCAAGGCGCGACCCTGCATGCAAATCTCCCTCACCGGACAAGTAGCCCTGATCACCGGCGCCAGCTCCGGCATCGGTCACGCTGCCGCCAAAGCCCTCGCCGCTGCCGGCGCGGCGGTGGTCATCAACTACAACCGTCAGGCCGAACCGGCCGAAGCACTGGCCCGGCAGATCATTGCCGAGGGCGGTCAGGCGCTGGCCATCGGTGCCGACGTGTCAAAAGAAAACGAGGTTGAACGGTTATTTGCCGAAACCGTCGACGCCTTCGGCTCGCTGGACATTCTGGTGGCCAACTCGGGCATGCAAAAAGACGCTGCCGCCGTGGACATGACCCTCGACGACTGGAACGCAGTGATCAGCGTCAACCTCACCGGTCAGTTCCTCTGCGCCCGCGCCGCCCTGCGCATCTTCAATCGCCAGGGCATTCGCGAAGGTGTGTCGCGCGCGGCCGGCAAGATCATCCACATGAGTTCGGTGCACCAGCGCATTCCCTGGGCCGGGCACGTCAATTACGCCGCGTCCAAGGGCGGCGTCGATCAGTTGATGCAGACCCTCGCCCAGGAAGTCAGCCATCAACGCATTCGCATTAACGGCATCGCGCCGGGGGCGATTCGCACGGCAATCAACAAAGACGCGACCGAAGGCGCTGCCGGCGACAAGCTGCTTGAACTGATTCCCTATGGGCGCATCGGCGACGTGGAAGACGTCGCCAACGCCGTGGTCTTTCTCGCCTCGGATGCCTCCGACTACATCATCGGCACCACCCTGTTCATCGACGGCGGCATGAGCCTCTATCCGGAGTTTCGCGGCAATGGCTGAGCATCACCTGGAACGACAAAGTCCGATCGATGCCCACGGCATCATCGGTGACATGCGCAGTGCAGCGCTGATCAATGATCGCGGTAGCGTGGATTTCTTCTGCTGGCCGGAGTTCGACAGCCCGTCGATTTTCTGTTCGTTGCTGGACAGCCCCGACGCGGGGATTTTCCAGTTGGCGCCGGACTTACCCGATGCGCGCCGCGAGCAGATTTACCTGCCCGACACCAATGTGCTGCAAACCCGCTGGCTGAGTGAGCGTGCGGTGGTCGAAGTCACCGATCTGTTGCCAGTGGCGGACAACGAGGACGATTTGCCGCTGCTGATGCGCCGGGTCCGCGTGGTCAGCGGTGAGGCGACCTTCCACGTGCGTTGCGCGGTGCGCCATGACTACGCGCGCGCCGACACCCGTACACGGATGGACCAGCAAGCGGTGATTTTCAGTGCCGATGGCCAGCCATCGATGCGTCTGACTTCGGATCAGCCGTTGCACATCGAAACCGACGCAGCGATTGCCTCATTTACCCTGAAACAGGATCAGACTGCTGCGTTCATGCTGGGTGGCGAAGACGATCCGCGTTTCGCGGCAGGTGCCGCGCAACTGTGCATGGAACGCACATTGAAGTTCTGGCGCGACTGGCTCGGTCAGTCAATCTATCGCGGACGCTGGCGCGAAATGGTCAACCGTTCGGCCCTTGCGTTGAAACTGCTGACGTCGCGCAAACACGGCGCGATTCTCGCTGCCGCCACCTTCGGTCTGCCGGAAACGCCCGGCGGCGAACGTAACTGGGACTATCGCTACACATGGATCCGCGATGCCTCGTTCACGGTGTACGCGTTCATGCGCCTTGGTTTTGTCGGCGAAGCCAACGCTTATATGGGCTGGTTGCGCGGGCGGGTCAGCGACTGCTGTGGCCAACCGATGAAGCTGAACATTCTCTACGCCATCGATGGTCGTCAGGAATTGCCCGAAACCGAACTCGATCACCTCTCGGGGCACGGCGGAGCAAAACCGGTGCGCATCGGCAATGGTGCGTACGACCAGATCCAGCTCGACATCTTCGGCGAGCTGATGGACGCGGTGTATCTGGTCAACAAATACGGCGATGCGATTTCCCACGAAGGCTGGAAACATGTACGCGAAGTCGTCGATCAGGTCTGTGAGACGTGGCAGACCAAAGATGTAGGCATCTGGGAAATGCGCGGTGAACAGCATCACTTTCTGCACTCGCGTTTGATGTGCTGGGTAGCGCTGGACCGGGCCATTCGTTTGGCTTCGAAACGCTCGCTGCCGGCACCATTCGCGCAATGGGATCAGACCCGGCAGGCGATCTACGCGGATATCTGGGACAACTTCTGGGATGAAGAGCGCGGGCATTTCGTGCAGTACAAGGGTGGCACGGCGCTGGATGGCTCGATGTTGCTGATGCCGCTGGTGCGCTTCGTCAGCGCCAAGGATCCACGCTGGCTGTCGACGCTTGAGGCGATTGAAAAACATCTGGTGCGCGACGGCATGGTGTATCGCTATCGCAACGACGACAGCAATATCGATGGCCTGGCCGGCACCGAAGGCGCCTTCGCTGCGTGTTCGTTCTGGTACGTCGAATGCCTGGCCCGCGCGGGGCAGGTGGAAAAAGCGCATCTGGAGTTTGAGCAACTGCTGCGTTACGCCAACCCGCTGGGCTTGTACGCCGAGGAATTCGACAGCCATGGCCGACATTTGGGCAATACACCGCAAGCGCTGACGCATCTGGCGTTGATCAGCGCGGCGAGTTTTCTGGATCGTCGGTTGAGTGGGGAAAAGAGTGAGTGGCAGCCGTAATGTTCGCCAGTGGTTGTAGGAAATAGCGCACAAAACGAAGACCTTGTAGGACCCCTGTGGCGAGAGGATTTATCCCCGATGGGCTGCAAAGCAGCCCCAAAACCCTCCAACTCATTCCCCCAGAAGTACCGGGTTTTCTCACTTCGGGGCTGCTGCGCAGCCTATCGGGGATAAATCCCCTCGCCACAAATTCGCATGGCAATGGACTACAGGTGATCAACATCCGCCGCGTCCCCCCTCCCCCGAACCTCGCAGTCACACCCGGAAATACCCTGTTGCCAGCTGTTACATCCCCCCCTACCATCCACCGCAACGGGCACAGCGGAGCTGTCCAATAAAACCCGAATTCAAGGAACCAGAATGTCCCAGCACGTCCAGCGCACCATCGACACGCCCCTTCGCAGCGGCCTGACCCGCAGCCAACTCTGGGAAGCCGCGGACAAAGGCCTGATCAAATGCTGGGAAATCGGCCGCCAACGCGCCACCCGCTTCCCCGACCTCGCCCAACGCTGCCTCGCCGACGAACTGCCAGTGCTCGGCTGGAAAGGTGGCGTGAGCCGCAGCCTGAAGAAAAACGAGAAATATGGCTCGCTGAAGTATCTGGCGCAGTGGCAAGGCTTGCGCGGCGAGGATCTGGATATTGATATGAGCGAAGAACGTTCGTTGACCTGTTCGCGGACGAAGATGCGGGTGACGTTTACTCCGGATCGGACGAAGTATTTCAATCAGGTGGCGGAAATTTAACTCTAAGAAAAACTCAACAAACTTAGTAATCCTGCAGAGCACGGATTCGGACCGAATATTGCCAAAGAACTGAAAACACTAAACAACAGAATGATGCAAATCAAAGAAAAACTAAAATAACTCACCAAAACTCAAATAAATAAGGAGCCCCCATGGAAAGTATCAACTGGATTCAATATGTTACCGCGTTCAGCTCACTCGCAACCCCTTTATTAGTTTTAGCCCTAACCGCTGTCGGCTGGAAATACAAGCAATCGTTTGAAAGAAAAATCAAGCTAGAGGAAAAACTCCGAACCGACAGGATAGATATATATAATAAAATATTAGAGCCCTTTGTGCTTTTTATGATGTCCACCGCTGCATGGGAGTCTGACAAAAGAAACAAGGGAAAAAATAAAGATGACATAGCTACAGCACAAATGCTGACCTTAGAGTACAGACAAACCTCATCCAAACTTTCACTAATAGGATCAGACGAGGTCGTCATCGCATTCAGCAACTTGATGCAGTATTTCTACAACCAGCAAGAACAACACTCCGGCGCACAAGACAATCAACTTCAAATGCTTATCCTGCTTGGGAGGTTTTTACTTGAGATAAGAAAAAACATGGGGAACGAGTTCACAAAAATAGACGAATGGGGAATGCTTGAATGGTTCATCACAGATGTAAGAAAAATCCGAAACGGGGAAAAAACAACCTCATAACTTTAACCTCTGATTTGAGGTTATGAAAAAAATTAGGGCAACTCAACGGTAATTTTTTGTGTTGCAACCACAACTCTAAGCATTGCTTACGAAGAACATTGCCCAACCACCGGTGTTCCAGTGATTGTGCTGCATGGTTTTCCCTATACCCCCGCGCTTACGACGTAGTCGTACCGCCACTCGCCGGTCAGGATTATCGAGCATTGGCCCGTACCTCCGCGGCTATGACGTTACTGGATCTATTACAGCGCCAACCGAAAACCGCTCGCGATAGGCTTGCGGCGTCACCCCGATAGCCCGCAGAAAACTACGACGCAACGTCTCTTCACTGCCAAAACCGCAATTGGCCGCAATGCGTTTGACCGGCAATCCGGTGTCACTTAACAGCCGCCGTGCCGTCTCGACCCGGATCAGTTCAATCGCACGCGCCGGGGTCTGGCCGGTGTCAGCGCGGTAGTGACGGACGAAGCTGCGTTCACTCATGCCGGCCTGCTCGGCAAGGGTCGGGACGCCGAGGTCGCAGGTGAGGTTCTCGGCGATCCACGCGTGCAACTCATCAAAACGATTGCCCTGATTCTGCAACGACAAGGTCACGCTGAACTGTGACTGCCCGCCCGGGCGTTTGAGGAACACCACCAGATGGCGGGCGACATCCAAAGCGATGTCGCTGCCCAGGTCCTCTTCAACCATCGCCAGTGCCAGATCGATGCCAGCGGTGACACCCGCCGAGGTCCACACCGGGCCGTCGTTGATGAAAATCGGATTCGCTTCAACGTGCAGATTCGGATGCTGCTGCGCCAGTTGTTCGCAGCGAGTCCAGTGAGTGGCCACGCGACGACCGTCGAGCCAGCCACTGGCGGCCAGCAAAAAAGCACCTGTGCACACCGAGGCCACGCGCCGACATTTAGCGCCGTGCTCGCGTACCCAATCCACCAGAAGCACATCTTCAGCCGCCGGATAAATGCCCCAGCCACCGGCGATGATCAGCGTATCGCTTGGCACTTGCGGCAACGGTTCGGCCAGCACCGCCAAGCCTGCCGAGGACATCACCGCCCCGCCACCGCTGGCGATCACACTCGGTGCATAGGGAATCGACATCCCGCGCTGCCGGGCGATGTCGTTGGCCGAGGCGAATACCTGCAAGGGCCCGGTGACGTCGAGAATCTGCATGTTGGCAAACGCGAGTACGTGGATGGCTTTGGGCATTTGGCGTAATTCGTGGGGTGATTGGCGTATGCGCCAGAACCTACGCGCCTACAGTGAAGCCGTCCACCCTTTTTCATGGAGTAAGAACGATGACGTTGCAGATCGGTTTTCTGTTGTTTCCGCAGGTTCAGCAACTCGACCTGACCGGGCCGTATGACGTGCTCGCCTCGTTGCCGGGCGTGCAGGTGCATTTGATCTGGAAGGATTTGATGCCGGTCACCGCCAGCACCGGGCTGCTGCTGAAACCGACCACCACATTCGAGGATTGCCCGTGTCTGGATGTGATCTGCATTCCCGGTGGCGGCGGTGTCGGGCCGTTGATGGAAGACGCGCAGACGCTGGACTTCATCAAACGCCAAGCCCTTCAGGCGAAGTACGTGACATCGGTGTGCACCGGTTCACTGGTCCTCGGAGCGGCGGGTCTGCTGCAAGGCAAACGCGCGACCACGCATTGGGCGTATCACGATTTGCTGCCGACGCTGGGTGCGATTGCGGTGAAGGATCGAGTGGTGCGTGACGGCAATCTGTTTACCGGTGGCGGGATTACGGCGGGGATCGATTTTGCCCTGGTATTGGCTGAAGAGTTGGTGGGTGCCGACGCAGCGCAACTGATCCAGTTGCAACTGGAATATGCGCCGGCACCGCCGTTCAATTCCGGCAGCCCGGAGACTGCTCCGGGTGCGGTTGTCGATGAGGCCCGTTTGCGTGCAGCGCCATCGTTGAAGCTGCGCAGGGAAATCACCGAACGTGCGGCGGCGAAACTCAACTTGAGCTGATTCCTCCGCCAAAATACAAAACCTTGTAGGAGTGAGCCTGCTCGCGATAGCGGTGGATCAGCCAACATCTGCGTTGAATGACACACCGCTATCGCGAGCAAGCTCACTCCTACAGTTGATCGGGGGGTTGCCGCAGGTTCGCGCACTGTCCCGGTTTGCCGCCACACCTTCACTTGTCCCCACGCCCCCACCCGTGTAGAAAGCCCCTCCACACATTCTGCACAGGGACTTTCGATGAAGGCTTTGCCATGGCTCTATCTGGCGCTTCTCAGCCTCGGTTATGGATGGGCGCTGAGCTACGGCCACCTCGGCTGGCTGGCTTTGATTTCCGTGGGGCTGCTGGTGTTCGCCGGGTTTGCCGTTCGCCAGCAACAGGTGCCGGTCGCGCGTTATCTTGGCCATGGGCTGTTTATCGTGCTGGCCTTGGCGCTAGCTCTTCACTGGCTACCGGGTTTCGCCAACGGTCGGGCTATCGATCCGCAGCGCTTCACCGACAACGCCGTGCCGTTCTCGATGTACCTGAATCTGGATAAACCGCTGATTGGCTTCTGGCTGCTGCTGGTGTGCCCGTGGATTGTCGGGCGCCGTTCGTTGCGCCTTAGCGTCTACGCCACCGCCCTCGCCCTGACGCTGAGCGCGGTTCTGGCCCTCGGCGGCGCGCTGTTGCTGGGTGTGATTGCCTGGGCGCCGAAGTGGCCGGATCAGGCATGGCTGTGGGTGCTCAATAATCTGCTGCTGGTGACCTTGGTCGAAGAAGCGCTGTTTCGCGGCTATATACAGGGCGGTCTCAGTCAGCGCTTCAAACACCTGCCGTACGGCGACAACCTCGCCCTGCTACTGGCCTCGCTGCTGTTTTGTCTGGTGCATGTCGGTGCGGGCTGGAGCTGGGTGTTGCTGGCAGGGCTGGCGGGTGTCGGCTATGGTCTGGCCTACCGTTTTGGCGGACTCGGCGCGGCGATCGCCACGCATTTCGGCCTGAACCTGCTGCATTTCGGCCTGTTCACCTATCCGATGCTCGCCGGCTGAAGCAAGCGCCGTTTTGCGACGCCGTGCCGATTATTGAAAAATAATTTCAATAAAAAGCTGTCACCGCCGACAACCTTTCAAAGCCTTGCGGATTGAAAAACCATGCGTAATAACCAGCCCATTACACAACGCGAACGGACTTTCCCGGCTCAGCAGCGGTTGATTTCCACAACCGACG
>Ga0247814_10000359_pt1 | contig 37419 bp, 27 predicted proteins | sample UWRJL179409R1_FD_179947 | JGI IMG/M metagenome (GOLD analysis project Ga0247814, IMG submission 179947) | Plant litter microbial communities from Arlington Agricultural Research Station in Wisconsin, United States - UWRJ-L179-409R-1 | ecosystem: Environmental > Terrestrial > Plant litter >... | reverse complement strand
CCTCTTCTTCCGCAGCCTTTTCTGTTTTATAAAAAGCAAGGATTCCATTATCCGTCAGCCCGAAATCAAAACCAGGCTCATTTGCAAGATCCATATACAGGCCCTTACTGAGCAAGGCAAGGTCTCTTAGCGGTTCCGCTGAGCTAGCCACATGATCATCGTTGGCATATTTCATAAACTTCAAGCCCCATCCAATCAGTTCCCTGTTTAGTGAAGGTTTCACATAAAAGGGACTTTTACTGTTCAGCATCCAACGAATCCCTTGCTTGATCATACCGGGAGCTGCCAGCGGTACAAAATGACTTGGAACAATCATCCCGGCATTGCCGAAAGAACAATTGTCCTGAATATCACTTTTATCTAAAATCACCACATGGTGACCTTTTTTCCTCAAGTAGTAGGCAGAACTCAAACCAACAATCCCAGCGCCTATAATTAAAATATCTGCCATTTTATATCTTCTAAATCACCTGAAACCCGTGGGCATAGGGATCGTCATCATCAATTTTTATTGTATTGTAACCAAATACTTTAGCCCATCCTTCCACACTTGGAACAATCGCATCAAATTGCGCAAGCTTAACCACCTCTTCCACTCTACCTGTAAACTTGCTACCGATAAAGCTCTCATGGATAAAATCTTCCCCCTGCTGCAGTTTCCCTTTAGCATGTAACTGCGCCATTCTAGCAGAAGTACCTGTACCGCAAGGAGAGCGGTCAATCGCCTTATCACCGTAAAACACGGCATTACGAGCAGATGAAGTGCTGTCCAATGGTGTTCCCGCCCATAAGATATGACTGCAGCCATTAATCGTCTCATCTAAAGGATGTACAAAAGTATACAGCTCATTGATTCGTTTTCTGATGGTTTGGCTCCAGGTAATCAACTGCGCAGCAGTGTAATGTTCCAAGCCGGGAAAGTTTTCCTGTGGATCAACAATGGCGTAAAAATTACCACCATAAGCGACATCAAATGTCAGCTTACCCAAATCCGGGCAGTCCACCTCCAGGTTTTCTGCAGCCAGATAGGCAGGCACATTTCTAAGTTTCACAGAATCTACTTTTCCGCCTGTCTGTTTGTATTCAATCAACACCAAACCAGCAGGGGCTTCCATCCGTACCGTGCCGGGCACCTTAGGTTGAATCAGCCCTTCCTCAATAGCGATAGTAATCGTACCAATGGTACCATGACCGCACATCGGCAAACATCCGCTGGTTTCAATAAACAATACCGCAACATCATTATTAGGATCATGGGGCGGATAAAGGATACTGCCAGACATCATATCATGACCTCTTGGCTCGAACATTAGTCCTGTCCGAATCCAATCATATTCCTTTAGAAAGTGCTGTCTTTTTTCACTCATGTTTGCTCCTGTAAGTACAGGGCCTCCACCTGCCACCAGTCTTACCGGATTTCCGCAGGTATGTGCATCCACACAAAAAAATGTCTTACTCCCCATTATTTAGTCCATTTGTTATCCATTAATCTGAAGATATCCAATGGATTTCCGTCTTTTAATTCTTCAGGAAGCAAGTCCTGCTCCCAATCCTGCCAAGCTACAGGCCTCACAAATCTGTAAACTGCAGTCGCTCCAACAGAGGTAAACCTGTTGTCATTGGTCGCTGGAAATGGCCCTCCATGTTGCATCGCGGCACAAACTTCCACACCTGTAGGCACACCATTCAAAATCAACCGACCCGTTTTATCGGTTAGCTTGCTTAGGAAGTTTTTATGATTCTTCAACTCTTCCTTTGCGGCCATGATGGTCACGGTCAACTGACCCTCCAAAACAGCGGTAGCTGCTTCCAATTCCTCCATGTTTTCTGCGACAACCAGCAGTGAATAAGGCCCGAATATCTCTTCCTGAAGTTTAGGATTAGCCATAAATGCAGTCGCAGAAACGCTTGCAACGGTGGCCAGCGACTGGTTCGAAAGCTCAGTATTCAACACGTCTGAAGTCGTAATCAATGTCACGCCATCTTCAGCCAAAATTTCCTGAGATAGTTTTTGATAGTTGTAATGTATACCAGCTGTCAGCATAGTTGCAGATGGCGTAGTCGCGATCAGTTCACCGAGTTTAGCGGTAAAAAGCTCTAGACCCGGCGACTTCACCGCAAAGATCAACCCTGGGTTGGTACAAAACTGTCCGGCACCCAATGTAATAGAACCTGCGTAGGCTGTTGCAGTTTGTTCTGCTTTTACTTCCAGTACGCCTGGAAGTAAAATAACAGGATTCACACTACCCATCTCCGCAAACACAGGAATAGGTGTTTTACGTTGCTGGGCGATATTCAATAGTGCCATACCACCTTTGTAGGAACCTGTAAAGGTTACTGCTTTAACTTTTGGATGTAAAACTAAAGAGGCACCTACCTGATGTCCATCATCGAACAACAAAGTAAAGACACCGGCAGGCAGACCTGCTTTCTCCACAGCTTTGGAGATTGCGGCTCCTACTAAAGCACTGGTTCCAGGATGTGCAGGATGTGCCTTTACGATAACAGGACATCCCGCGGCTAATGCCGAAGCGGTATCTCCACCAGCTACAGAAAAGGCCAAAGGAAAGTTACTTGCTCCGAAAACCACAACTGGTCCGATAGGTACCAGCATGCGTCGGATATCGGATCTTGGAAAAGGTTTTCTATCTGGCTGAGCCTGATCAATCACCGCATTAACCCAGGAACCTTCCGCAGCTTGATTCGCAAACATCCTGAGTTGACCAGTCGTGCGACCAACTTCCCCTTCTAGTCTGCCAATTGGCAAGCCGCTTTCTTCGTGTGCCCTTTTAACCAGGCTTTCTTTAATGGATTCGATTTCATCAGCGATGGCATTTAAAAAGTTTACCTTTTCTGCCCTTCCAATGTTCTTGTAAGAGAAATACGCCTCTTCAGCCGCATCTAAGGCCAGTTGAATAGTTGCGTCTGTTGCACAAACATAATCACCTGGTAAGACTGCACCGGTAGCCGCATTTACTGCGTTAAATTTTTTACTTATCATACCGTTTCAACAACTAAACTACCCCAGCTGTTTACAGGTAATGCCGGACGAACAGCCAAAGCATCGTTGATGATTTTTAGCACACGTTCACGCTCTTCACCTTTAAGCGCCAATCGTGGTGCCCTTACATTTTCAGTACCTATTCCGGTAGCAACTTCCGCAAGTTTAATATATTGAACCAACTTTGGATGAATGTCTAATTCCAGTACTGGAAGGAACCATCTGTAGATCACTAAAGCCTCTGCAATTCTATTTTCTTTAACTAGTCTGTAGATAGCAACCGTCTCTTTTGGAAATGCGTCTACCAATCCGGCTACCCATCCGTCAGCACCCATTACTAAACTTTCCATAGCCAATGGATCTACACCTGTAAAGATTTTGAAACGGTCACCGAAACGATTGATCATTCTGGTCACGTTAGAAATGTCTCTGGTAGATTCTTTCACTGCCTGGATGTTTGGATATTTAGCCAATTCTTCAAACATGTCAAGGGTCACTTCTATCTTGTAATCAACAGGATTATTGTATATCATGATCGGCAAAGGTGTAGATTCTGCAATTGCCTTGAAAAAAGCTAAAGTTTCATCTATATCCGCGTAATAACGCATCGGAGGCAAGAGCATTAAACCACTTGCTCCAAGGCTTTCTGCTCTTTTTGCAGCTTCAATTGCCTTTTTTGTAGTCGATTCTGCAATGTTTAACAACACCGGAACTTTACCATTTACAAAAGCAATCGTGTGCGATAGCAATTCAAATTTCTCGTCATCGGTAAGCACACTTGCTTCACCTAAAGATCCACCTAAAATTATGCCTTCAGCACCAGCCTCTAACTGAGCTTCTATATTTTTATCGAAAGCATCAAAGTCTAATTCATCATTGTCTGTAAACTTTGTCGTCACTGCAGGGAAAACACCTGACCATTTAATACCCATATCTATATTTTTTATTCAAAAATAGACTTATGGACCTGGGTATTAAATATCGATATTAACAGGTGTTACCAATATCTTAACATCATACATCTTTTCAACTTCAGACTTCTCAAAAAGCTTGATTTGAGCCGGACTCAGTTGCTGTTTCTTCCAGACACCTGATGGAATAACCTTCACTTTTACCCCGTCTCTATTCATCACAACAGGCAAGTTAAAGCCTGAAACACAGTCGGTCCATTTGTAATAAAGCGTACCTTCTTTCACAAAATAATTCAGCACCGGAGTCTGAACAGTCCGTAGATATTGGTCAAAAACTTTACTGTAATCATAACCCGCCTGCTTAGATATATAATTTTCGATCTGCGCGGTCGTCACCGTTTTATGATAAAATTCTTTATTCAAACCCCTCAAAATCTTCCTGAATAATACGTCATCATCCATGCTGTGGCGTATGCTGTGCAGCATATTCCCACCCTTAGGATACATGTCTCCACTCCCCATTGCATTGACATTGTAATCGGCGATGATGGGCTTGTCATTTCTGATTCCCTTCCTGATTCCGAAGTTGTATTCGTTGCCAGCCTGCTTGCCAAAATGGTACTCCGTAAATAAAGTTTCGCTGTAATTGGTAAAACCCTCATGTACCCACATATCCGCTAAATCGTTTGTGGTAATGTTGTTCCCAAACCACTCATGCCCGCTTTCGTGAATAATGATAAAATCCCATTTCATGCCCCAACCGTATCCGGAAGCATCACGACCTCTGTACCCGAACTTGTAACCGTTTCCGTAAGAAATCGCCGACTGGTGCTCCATACCTGTATGTGAAGCGTCAATTAACTGGTAACCATCTTTATAAAATGGATAAGGACCAAACCAATATTCCAGCGCTTGAAACATCTTATGCACCTGATCAGGCATATAGGTTTCCGCTTTTTTTAAGTTGTAATCCAGCACCCAATAGTTGACACTCAGCGGGCCTTTTTCGCCTTTATAGACCTCTCTGAAATTTACATACTTCCCAATATAGGGGATGATGCAGTAATTACTAATTGGGTTGACCACGTTATACTTATAAGTTGAGGTGCCATCTTTATTGTCGCGTTTGAATACCATTCTGCCATTTGCTATAGCTGTAAGCGTATCCGGAACAGTCATGGTTAACGACGCCCCTTTATCTGGTTCGTCACTTTGATGGTCTTTGTTGGGATACCAAACGGAGGCACCTAAACCCTGACAAGCGACTGTCATCCATGGTCGCTTCAATGAATCCTGCTCAAAGATAAATCCGCCGTCCCAAGGAGCTCGAATCGCCTGATGAACCTTACCATGATAGTAAATGCGCACACTGTTGAGCCCAGCAATTTTCTGCGCAGGGACAGTCAAATACCAAACAGATTGAGCCTTAGCAAATGATATAGCTGTCTTACCATTGTACAACACACTATCAATGATGAGTGGCTCTTGCAGATCAATCTGCATTTTAATGGAACCGGTGTTATTTTTCACCACCTTATAAACGATAATGTTGTCACCGGAAATGGTTTTGCTGTTAAAGTCAGGCTTAACGGAAAGTTCATAACGCTGAACATCCCACCAGGTTCTCTCCGGTGTTAATGTGCCCCTTAAAGAATCCGCAAGGGTATACTTTGGTTGTTGAGCTGGGCGCTGTGCGCTTGCGCTAAGCACGAAAACAAATATGCTGAGGATGGCCATCCATCCTATTCTAATACGGTTCATAATTGCTATTTTAAAAGGCGTTACTTCTGATTTCTTCAATTTCATCAATAGCTAAGGTCAGCGGTTTACCTAAAATTGCTGAGCCTTCAGTAGTGATGACGAAATCGTCTTCCACGCGGATGCCGCCAAATGATTTATATTGATTTACCTGGTCATAGTTGATAAACGCTGAAAGGTGTTGTTTTGATTCCCATTGCTCGATAAGCTCTGGTATAAAATAAAGTCCAGGCTCAACGGTAAGTACATACCCAGCTTCCAAAGCTTTACCCAGTCGCAGTGATTTCAAACCAAATTGGCTGGTGTTCTTCTGAAGTTGATCCGAGTAACCTACATATTGTTCGCCCAGATCTTCCATGTCGTGTACATCCAAACCCATCATATGTCCCGTTCCGCACTGGAAGAAAAGCGCATGAGCGCCTTGCTGTACCGCCTCTTTCATATCTCCCTTCATCAGGCCTAAAGCTTTTAGACCTTCTGCCAACTGAAGACATGCCTCAAAATGTACGTCCAAATACCTTACCCCTGGCTTCAGCATAGCCACGGCACTTCGATAGGAATGGAGGACAATGGTATACAATTCCTTTTGCAAGGATGTAAATTTCTTGCCCGCGGGAAAGGTACGGGTAAGGTCTCCCGCATACCCCATTGCAGTTTCAGCTCCGGAATCATTCAGTACCAGATCGCCATCCTTCAACAGGTTGCCATGGTAATGGTTGTGTAGAATATGCCCATTAGTGGTCAGAATAACCGGGTAAGCAATATTTCCTCCCGCGGTCATCGCTACTTCCTGTATCGCTGCTGCAATGCGATCCTCTTTCATTCCGGGTTTAGACAGCTGCATGGCCAAAAGATGCATATCTACAGAGGTGGAAACTGCCGAATGAATCTCCTGGATCTCAGCGGCAGATTTGATCGACCGCTGCGCAACCACTGCTTTGATCAGCGGCACTGAAGCTAAGGAAGCCAAAGTTTGGATATTCGCAGCAAGTAATGCAGACAACCTAATCTTATTTTCCGCACGATAAGGGGGAAGAAAATGTAACTCCACACCTTTCTTCGACACGGTACTCAGTAAACCAGCCAGGCTGGCAACTGGTGCTACATTTTTAAGGCCTACCTCAGCTGCTTTTTCCTGAAGCGTCTTCTGCCTGCCCATCCAAACAATGTCATCCATACTCATTTCATCACCGAAAAGGATCATCTGATCCGCATCCAGATCAAAAACAACAGCTAAACCCGGGCTGCTAATGCCGAAATAGTACAGAAAAGTACTGTCCTGACGGAAATGATAGGTGTTATCCGCATAGTTCATCGGACTTTCTTCATTTCCCAAAAACAGCAACATTCCAGATTTAAACTGGTCTGCCAACCGCTGTCTTCTGCTTATATATTCTTCTTTATTGAACATGTTTTTTATGAATAAGAACGGTTAATCTTAAAGACTTTTCTTAAGTATAACCTTAACTGTGCTTTTACTTAATGGGATTTCATAAGCGTCTTTCGAGCTACTGAAATTACCTTGCAACTGATAAGCAGAGCCCTCCCCTATACGCATCGAAGCTTTTGAAGTGTGTGCATCAGCAGGATCAAGCGTTAATTCTACTGCACCTGTGACACTATTATAAGAAACTTCGCTCAATGTACCTGCATCTAAAGTTATCCATAAGGCGGCTGGAGCGATAAACACGGCCGACTTTGCTGCCGTAGTGATCTTCACAGAGATTATTTTCCCTTTTTTCCTGAGGTTACCGCCGAACGACAACCAGCCATATGTCTTGTCATTCACCAGGTATGTGGAGGTATTCACTGCATAACCGTAAAAGTTTGAACCATAATCACCCGATAGGGCATCAATTTTTAGGGTAGATGGAAAGGCGTGAAACGCTGCCGGACCAAACCCGTCTGCCGTGATGTTAGAAACTGCACCTAAAAGGCCACCATATCCTACCCTCAATAAGTAGAGGTCATCAGGCTTACTTCTAAATTCTTTCAATACTGGAATGGCATTCAAACCAGAACCATAATGATGAAGCTGGCGTTCCACCCTTGATAATTTACCTCCATATAGGAAATCCCAGTAACGTCTGGCGCTTCCATTATAACCCCAATGCGGAACGGTAGGCATGTACCCAAGAATTGCATTGAGCGTGACTTCGGCCTTATCATGGTAATCGAAATAATCTGACCACATATAAACTTCCTCCTGCCCTGTTGAATCCCATGGCATCTCACTACCGAAAGGATAATTTAAGGTACGCCAATGGTCTGCCCGCTTTTTCATGGCAGCTTCCAACTTGGCTGCCATCTCTACATAACCCTCATGCTTCAAGTCTTCAAGAATGTACAAAAACACAGAACCCTCCATCTGGCCAAATTGCGCATAATATGGGGCAAGTTCAACCATTGCCATACTGGTGTAATAGGCGTTCTCGAGGTACCATTTCCATTCCTTCTCAGTCACTAATCCGGTATGGTAACGTGCTTCCCGATACAATACCCAATGGGCAGCAGCAACGTGCGGATAATTGTAAGAACGACCTAAGTTATTGGCCTCCTTCAACGGCCAGGCAGCCCAGCTTTTGTAATTTACATTTTTGCTATACGTGCCTTCCGCCATCATCGTTGGCTCATAATAAAACAAACTCTTTTTAACACCATACTTACCGGAGTCTGCAGATACCTGAAGTTTACCCCAGATGGTTTGATTCACGAACTGCTGAAGCTTAACCAATTCCGCACTGTCGGGCGTAACCAACTGTTTCATAATGGCGCCTAACCAGCCTCCTGCCCCACCTTCATCACTAAGTCCGGCGATCCAGGCCCTGCTGTCTTCCGTCACCTGACTTTTTGTATCGTAATCATAACTGATCACGGAAGGTGCTCTTTTAAAAGGGTCGTTAGCATTAGTATACCACTGTTTTGTGGTCAGGAAGTTTCCATAATCTTTTACTAATGTAGCTTCAGGCTTTATCACCTTGTAATGCACAGTTTGCTTCAACCCGTCTTTGTAAACAATAGTTAGCCTGGCCCTACCCCAAATCTTTCCATTAACCTGATAAGCTTTTATACCTGATTTCAGCGAAGGAAGTGATTTGAATTCAAGCGCACCCGCAGGGTAAACAGTCATAGACGATACCGGTGATTTGTAATCTATAAAAAGCTTCGCGTCCACATCCTGCGCGACAACATAGCCCGGGATACCCACGACAACTGGTCTGCCTGCAGCAGTTAACGTTTTTTCAATGGCCCTGATTTCGGGTGATAAGATAAACTGAAGACCATATTCATGTACTTCTCCAGGCTTTAGTAGTAAGGTACTGGGCGTATTCCAGGGCTCAGCACTTTTCCAATCCGTTTCTGTATTTGCTTTGGTCAGTGGCATCCATTCATAAAAACCTTCGAAAGTTGTGCCCCTGGGTGTCGGATCATCTAGTAATGGACGATATGCTTCAAAAGGTGTCTTTCCATAAGGGAGCACCAATAGCGCCGGGCCTTTACCGCTCAAACGTGTGGCCTGAAGATATCCCGCGTCTGCTCCAATATAGGGATCATAAAAAACATTCTTTGCATGGGCCTCGTCGAGCGATGTTTCATGCATGATGTTGTTAAAGATCAGGGGTATTCCTAACGCACCAATTTCAATGGTGGAAGTACTCTTATTTTTCAGCTTGAACCTCAATACTAAGGCTCCGTTATGCTGTTCCCAATACCGCTCTACGCCGACAGGGATCTCGGAAGGCAGGGTGTTGCTAAGATCTGAGGCAGCAAGTATATCTTTTGAAACCGGCAATGCGGTAACTGTTGCGCGTTTTGTAGCAGTGCTATATTTTTTCCAATCGCCAGTTCCTATTTTGATGCTTAGATTGAGATCTCCCAGTTGATACATTCCATCACTGCTTCGGAGTTTAAGAAACTTCTCCGGACTAAAGTTAAAAGCGGTATCCGATTTCGGATGGAGGGAGGAAAGGGTTTGTGACGATTTTAGCAATTGGATGTCAAAAGCAGCTGACTTTACATGGAGCACCCCTTGATCAATTCCGAGCGTTGATGGTCGTTTCGCTAAATTCTCCCAGGGATTCTGCGCAACCGCGATTACCGGAATAAGAAGAGACAACAAAAAACCAATTTTTTTGAACTGCATAGCTTTAAAGTTTGAATAATATTTTACGCATATGATCAAATGTATTATTAATATGTCCTTCTAGACTGAACTCAAGATCATTCGGCAAAAATGTGATAAGCAATGGTTCATTTAGGATAATCTCTTGCTACAATAGGCTAATTCCTAGAAAAACCATCGGTATTAATGTGGCTATTTTTACATTTCAATCCTTTTACTTCAAATAACATGAGATTTCTTTACTTAATTATGCTGTGTACGGCGGCATCATTGGCAAATGCACAACAACAGGCCTACAAACCGAATCATCAGGAACTTGTCGCTTCTTATAAAAGGGCAGCCATGCTTGATACCACTGCTTCGAAAAAAATATTTAGGTCTTCCGTAAGGCCAAACTGGAATGCAGATGGAAAATCATTCTGGTACAAAGTCACAACTGCCTACAATACCTCAGAATTCATATTGGTGGACCTGGTCAACAACAAAAAGAACTCTGCTTTCGATCATGTGAAACTGGCAGCGGCCTTTAATAAGGCGGCCGGTAAAAATGTAACCGGAAGTACGTTGCCAATTGAAGATATGATCATCAAGGCGGGACAACCTGAGCTCCAATTCTTGTCAAATAAGGTTTGGTACAAATGGGTAATGAACAGCAATGAACTCAACGTGATGGCAACACCTCCAAAAACGGTTACTGCAGCGGGTGACAGATACAGAAGACAACGGAACTTTGGTCAGAAAGATTTCATCTCCCCGGATAAAAAACACACGGCCTATGTTAAAGAAGGAAATATATTCCTGAAGACAGAGGGAGTCGCCACCGATACCCAACTTACAAAAGACGGAAAAACGGGAGATGAATATGGCAGAATGAGCTGGTCGCCTGATAGTAAAAAACTCATAGGCTACAAGATCGATTTCAAGGAGACGAAAAAAGTATATTACATTTTGAGTTCCCAGCCGGATACCTTTAGAGGAGAACTTAAATCTCAAGACTACATGCAGCCCGGTGATGACTTCACTAGTTTCGACATGTACCTCTTCGACATCCAGGCAAAAACCGCAAAAAAAGTCGATGTGGAAAAGATCGACTTCTTTGGTCCCCCCCAACTACACTGGAGAAAAGGCAACGATAACATATTCACTTTCGAGCGAAGAGATCGGGGCCACCAGCGCTTCAGAGTGATAGAAGTTAACGCAACCACTGGCGCTTCAAAAAACATTATTGATGAAAAGACCAATACCTTTATATATGAACAAAAAATATTCACCGAATACTTACCTGATACTCATGAAATCGTATGGGCTACAGAAAAGGATGGATATAGACATTTATACCTAATAGATGAATTGAGCGGCAAAGAAAAAAGCCGCATCACGTCGGGTAATTGGGTGGTGAGGAGCATTGACAGTGTAGATATTAAGAAAAGGGAAGTATGGTTTAGTGCAAGCGGCATGAATCCTTCAGAAGACCCCTACAACGTCCACTATTATAGAATTGGCTTCAACGGCAAGAATTTGGTAAACCTAAGTCCTGCCATTGGCAATCACACCCTTACCTTCTCCCCTGACAAAGCTCATTTTGTTGATGTGTATTCCCAGGTAAACATTCCGCCGGTAAGTACATTAAACAGAACTACCGATGGGAAAAAAGTCATGGACTTGGAACAGGCATCGATTGAGGAGTTTAAGAAGATAGGCATCAAGCTACCGGAAACATTTGTTGCAAAAGGGAGAGATGGCAAAACAGATATCTGGGGAATCATGTGTGTACCCTCCCAATTAGACAGTACAAAAATTTATCCCGTCATTGAATACATCTACGCAGGACCTCAAGATTCCTTTGTTCCTAAGAACTTCCTGCCTTATAGTGAAATGCAAAGTATTGCAGAATTGGGCTTCATTGTCATCCAAAGTGACGGCATGGGCACCTCCAACAGATCCAAAGCATTCCATGATGTGTGCTGGAAAAATTTAGGAGATGCAGGATTTGAAGATCGGATTTTGTGGATTAAGGCACTGGCACAAAAGCACAAGTATATCGATGCCACACGCGTTGGTATTTATGGTACATCGGCGGGTGGACAAAATGCAGGTGGAGCAGTGCTTTTCCATCCGGAATTCTATACGTCGGCAGTTGCCGCCTGCGGTTGCCACGACAACAGGGTAGACAAACAGTGGTGGAATGAACAGTGGATGGGATATCCGGTTGGTCCGCATTATGAGGCACAATCGAACATTACCAATGCTGCAAAGTTGAAAGGCAACCTGATGTTATTGGTTGGCGAAGCGGATACCAATGTTCCCCCGGAGTCAACCTACAGATTTGCAGACGCATTGATCAAAGCGGGTAAAACTTTTGAGCTAATTGTGGTTCCGGGTCTGGGTCATAGTGACGGCGGCGTGTTTGGAAAGAACAAAAAGAGAGATTTTTTCGTAAAAACCCTGCTAGAAGTAGATCCACCCAACAGAAATATGGATGAATTGACGAAAAACTAAAAACATTTGAAGACAAATCCAATATTATTTGGCGTAAATAACAAACGGACAAAGTTTAATTACCAAAACACCAACATAACCTTATTAAAGTAAATAAAATATCAAATATCAAAATTAAAAAGAGCGCTAAGTGTAAGAATAACACTAAGCACTCTTAATTTAATATAAATACAGTAAAATCCTACCGATAGATGTTAAAATATGTTAATTCCATGTAACAAAATGGCGATACATTTAGACTTCTATAAACTAAACTAACAACTGAATTTATGAACCAAAACTTTACCAAAATTACGACAAAAGTCCTATTTGGAATTGTCTTTTACTTATTAATCCCTTGGCAGGTTTTCGCTCAGAGCAATCTCACGGGTACTGTTCTTGACGAAACTAAGAAACCTCTTCCAGGTGTAACTGTAATGGAAAAGGGAACTAAGAATGGAACAATGACCAATGCAGATGGAAAGTTTGCTTTGAAGCTGACCAAAGCAAATGCCATTGTTGAAGTGAAAATGCTTGGTTATGCAACAAAGGAAATGTCTGCTGAAGGCAAGACCACTTTGATCTTCAATTTACAAGAAGACAACCAAACATTAAGTGAAGTGGTGATGGTTGGATACCAGACCATCAGTAGAAAAAAATCTACTGCTGCGATATCCAGTATCTCCGCTAAAGAATTGGCAAACTTGCCAACCTCAAGTTTCGATCAATTATTACAAGGTCGACTAGCAGGGGTAAACGTACAGAACTTTACAGGTTCACCAGGTGCTGCTCCTACGGTATCCGTACGGGGTAACTCTCAAATCAGCAGAGGGTATGATGAAAACAACGTCATCAATTCTCCGCTTTATGTAGTAGATGGTGTTCCACAACCTTCTGAAGAATTTGTAGGCCCGGGTACCGGTACAGGAACAAACTACTTAGCTGGTCTGAATCCTGCCGATATTGAAACCATTGATGTTTTGAAAGATGCATCCGCAGCTGCCATCTATGGATCCAGAGGTGCCAATGGTGTAATTATGATCACTACGAAAAAAGGGGTAAGTGGTGAGCCCAGAATCACAGTTGACAGCTACGCCGGCTTAGTAGAACGTCCAAATCTTCGTGATGTGACGCTTGGAGCGGCAGAGCGCAGGCAGAAAATGGACATCTTACTGAATCAATTGCCTTATGCCAATCAACGCTTTTTACCATTAATACTAACCGATAGTTTAAATCCTGCTTATAACGCGAACACGGACTGGCAAGATCTATTTTATCAAACCGGCAAAATTAGCAACATTGATCTAGGTGTTAGCGGTGGAGCCGAAAATGGAATCGCTTATCGCTTTAGTGGTGGAATGTATAACGAAGACGGAATTGTCAAAGGAACAGGATTCGGCAGGTACTCTGGAAGGTTAAATCTAACCATGCGTGCCCTGAAGCAAAAGTTATTGATTAATCCAATGTTTTACTTTTCACGAACAGATAGAGCAAGAGGAAACGGAGATCCAAATGATGTGAACAACCCGGTTCGTTTGGGTGCCGGTAACATGCCATCTTCATTGATCAACTTATCTCCGGAAAAGGCTGCGTTTTATTTGGATCCCACCAGTGGAAACTTAGATAAAAACATCAGCAATCAGCTAAATGTGAATTTTAATGTAACCTACGAGTTTAATAAAAACTTTGTATTCAACTCTCAATCTTCATTGCTATATAACACTGCAAGAAGAGACAGAAGTTCAACCAGCTTATTGAACAATGGCCTGGGTAATTCATCTTCAAGTTATGCAGATGCTTCGATTACGCCTAGAACATCAAATTACTTAACTTACAACAATCAATTTGATAAGCACAGCGTAAGTGTTGTGTTGGGACAAGATTTAGAATTTACTCAGTTTCAAAAAACAGAAGCAGCTGGTTATTTTGGATCTTCAGATAACATTCAAACCGTTAGGGGATATCAGCAGTCTAGAATTACGGCATCGTCAGATTTCCAAGCCTTCGGTTTAGTATCCTATTACGCAAGACTGAACTACGATTATGATAGCAGATACTTGTTATCATTTAGTGCAAGAACAGATGGATCATCGAAGTTTGGAGTTAATAACAAATGGGGATACTTTCCTTCGGCATCTGCAGGCTGGCTAATTTCTGAAGAGAAATTTATGAAAGACAAAGAGAATAGTCCAATATCGCTCTTAAAATTAAGAGCCAGTATAGGACGTTCTGGTGCGCTACCTAAGGCAGATCAAAACTACCTTCAATACAATCTTTACACGGTAAACAATGGTACCTTTAATGGAAACAATACCGCTACTTCTTACAATGGTGTAACTGCAATTACCCCAAATTTAGGTAACGGTGCTGCGCAGAAAAACTTAAGTTGGGCAAAAAACCTTCAGTGGAACATCGGTACTGACATCGAGCTTCAAAATGGTAAGTATGCTTTGTCACTTGAAGCCTACAACAAAGAAGGCTCTGACCAGCTATTCGATGTATTGCTTCCTGTTACCACCGGATACGATCTCGCTACTACAAACGCACTTGGAATTCGCAACGCTGGTTATGAATTAACCTTCAGAGCTAGTCCGGTTGAAAAAGCGATTAGATGGAATACTTCCTTCAATATTGCCTACAACAAGAATACGATCATGAACTTGCCAAATGGCAATAGGGATCTTGTTTTTAACGGTGATAGATTTGATAAATCTCACATTCTTTCTGTTGGTAGCCCAATCAATGCATTCTACTTATATAGAACTAAAGGCGTATACTCTACGTTAGGTGATGTACCGGTAAATCCATTAACAGGAGCTAAATATAGCAGCCAGGGGGAATATGGAGCTGGAGATTTCTGGTTAGAAGATCTTGATGGTAACTTTATGGTTGACGTTTTCAACGACGGAATTAACCCAGATAAATTGCCAGTTGGAGATCCTAATCCAAAATGGACTGGTGGATTTACAAATACTTTATCTTATAAAAACTGGACATTAAACGTTTTTGCAACCTTCACATTTGACCGTGATGTACTCAACCTTTTCGAGTCGGATAGCTTTGCAAATTCTCAAGATGGAAATGCAGTTGGAAACTTCGTAAACTTCTCTACACCTGATTTCAGCAAAATTAATATTTGGAAAAAACCTGGTGATGTAGCAGATTATGCGAAATATGACATCGGTACTTACAGATATTACTATACATCTGCACAAACATTCTTCCTGGAAAAAGGAGGGTACTTAAGAATTAAAAGTGTGAGTTTAAACTATGACCTATCTCAAAACCTTCTTAAAAAGATCGGCTTCGGTAAAATAAGGGTGTTTGGTGTTGTAGACAACTTAGCGATGTTCCAGCAGTCTAAAAAATTACCTGATGCAGAATCTGTCAATGGATATGGAGAATATAAAGGTAGCGGGTATCCAATACCTAAAAAGTACACATTAGGTCTTAACCTTCAATTTTAATATCGATAATGATGAAAAACATAATTAAAAACATAGGTTTGGCAGGCATGGTCATGGTAATTACCACCACTACCTCATGCAAAAAGCTGCTTACTCAAGAACCAAAAAACTCCACCTACCAGGAAGTATTCTGGAAAACGGCGTCAGATGCTAAAAGCGCAATTGCAGGTAACTATTCATTGCTTAGAAAAGCTTTTACTGATAAAGAAAATAGGTATTACATGTATGGCGATGCCATCGCTAAAAACTATTTCACCATTCAATATAATGGCGATGGTTTAGAAGGCATACAGACCGGTGATTTCACCTTTCAGTACAACCTGAATACCCTTGGTAATTATACGGTTTACTATAAATCTATAGCAATGTCAAACATTGCTCTGGCCAACATTGAAAAGATGAGCCTGGATCAATTAAAAGACGCGGAAAATCCAGCCCAATTTAAGAGAGACATGATGGGTCAGGCTTACTTTCTACGCGCCCTCAGCTATTTCGCTGTAGTAAGGGTATGGGGAGATGCACCCATTGTTACAGAAGCATATGATGATCCTATCTCCGCACCGGAATTACCTAGAAGCCCTAAAGCCCAGGTAATGAAACAGATCGAAGATGATTGTCATAAAGCTTATGAACTACTGACTTGGTCATACGGTAATACTGGCGACGCCAAGGTAACGGCAAACAGGGGTTCTGTATATGCGCTCCTTGCTCACTTGTATTTGTGGAGAGCAACAATGTCTGATCCAACCACCAATACGCCTAACCTAACGGATGTCAATAGTGCAGATACAACTATTAATGCCCTCTTAGCAAAAGGAGGTTACCGCAATACCATTGCTGCTCCAACGGACGCAGCAAAGTACAAGGAAACTTTTATTGGGAGATCTACAGAAGGAATCTTCGAATTTAACATGAGCGAAAATACCCTGGAAGGATCTTTTGCTAACGTAGGAATCAGGTTTTTAAACAACAGTTACATCGACAACTATGGAACTGAGGGTAGGTATTATGTGGTACCTAGATACCTCACTGACAATTTTAGCGCGGACACCCTAGACATCCGTTATCAACAAGGCTTCGCTTTAAGAAGTAGTCTTAAACCAATCACAATAAAGTATGCAAACGTGATTTATCGCAATCCTGGACAAAAGCTTGATGCCTATTTAAGTAACAACATGATTATTTTCAGGTTAAGTGACATGCAACTTTTGAAAGCTGAGATCGCGCTTTACAAAGGGGATGCAGCCAGTGCAATAACCATTATTAATGGTTTCCGAACCAGACATAGTACCACGCCACAACTAATTGCTGCCGGAACTGCTGCAGATGTTGTGATGACTGAATATATTAAAGAGCGAAGCAAGGAAATGTTTCTTGAAGGTCATCTATTCTATGACTTGTTAAGAACCAGAACATATGGACAGGTGGTTGACTGGTTAAATGTAGACAGGTTTAAAAGAGAAGGCTACTATTTTCCAGTAGATCCGGCGTTGTTCAGACAAAATCGGAATCTAAAACAGACTTCTTATTGGTTAGGAAAAGTTTAGACGTAGCATTAATATTAAAAGACAAGAAATTATGAAAAAAATTATAGGTATATGTATACTGTTTTGTATCGTCATTTTTGCATCCTGCAAAAAGAATGATTACAAAAACGATGGCGGCCTAAGTAATGCATATGTTGACATGACCACTTATGATTATTTAGCCTCAAATCCACAATTTGATTCGCTCGTAAAAATCATTGACAAGACCGGCTTAAAGGATGCTGTGAATGGAGATGTAACCTTTTTTGTGACCAACAATTATGGCATTATTGATTATGTCAGAGCAAAAAAGAATGAAAGAGCAAAACAGGTGCAAAATGAAAACATCAATTTCGGCATCAAGGATATTCCAACTCAGGAATTGACAGATTCCTTAAAAACGTATTTATTTGCAGGGAAGATCAATAGAGAGCAAATCACCCAATCAGGTACGCTATACAATAGTTTGCTTGGCCCAACCCCTAACGTGCGCTATATGATTAGAATGAGAAGGGCGTATGATTACAGTAACTACATCAACTATGTTGACTATGTAAATTACATTAAGGTGATCGGATCATTAGATGAAGATCAGCAGGATCAAACCACCATACCAGATGCAGAAAAGGATCAGTATGTTGGGGTTCAAACTTCAGGGATAATCACAAAAACCGGAATCATCCATGTGCTAAGTGGAGACCATAGATTATTTTTTAACGCAATGAGTTTTGAATAATTAAACCTACAACTATGAAATTAAAATATATAATGGGTTTAACAATGCTGGCTGGCATTGTAGCCTGCAAAAAGATCGATAAGGGCTTTCAAAGTGACAATGTTCGCTACAAAAACAATGACCTTATTGCTAAACGTGGATTGTCTCTTTACCAGTCTGACCAGATCAATACAGATGGATCGACTCCGCCCTATACCTTCAAAATGCTTAACCTGAGAATGCTTGATGGTTCTGCTGCTCCAAAAGAGTTCACTACCCCATACGATATCACAGTTTTTAAAGCTGGGCAGTCATTCAATGCTGAAACAGACTCAACTATTGCTTTACTTAACGCAAAAAGAGAGGTTGTGAAAACACTACCAATGACGTTTAATGAAAAAAGCGGTCAATTGTCGTTCAACAAGGGATCGGCGAACATCCCGCTTGGGAAATATACGTTTGACGTGGAAATGCAAAACTCGACGAGAACACGACTTTTCCCTTCCATAGCAACCATTGAAGTTCAGGATCCAGCGCCTGATGATTTATTCGTGATCACAGATAATGTTGCCAATGCGTTTCATGATGTAACAGGAGTAGCAACAGGGATTAAAACCCCGATTATTACCTGTACAAAAATCTCTAACGTTGGCGCCAGAGCTATTCTAAAAATGGTTGATAAGAACAATAGGGTCTTTAATCCAAAAGCGGGAGAAATCATTAAAAGGGGTGATAGGCCGGTATTTGAGAACTATGCAAGATTCAATAAGGTGATCGAAACCGACACCGCATTAATTTGTGATTTTGAGCTTGCTCCTTTCCCACTGGTTAAATACGTCGTCCCTGGGGGAACAGACTGGGGTTTCCTAATGTATTACCGGATTCCAAGTCAGTTTGTAACTGTTGATGGTGCGCAATTTGCACCATCTAAAGGTACTTTCTCAGTGAATCCAAGATGGTCATGGCAATTGAAACTGGAAGGCACTTATGTCATCCAGGTAAAATTCACTGACGTTATCCACAAATAGAATTCTATAGAATTAGGTTAGTAAATACGTTAGTCCTACGGCTTTTCCTGGAGAGGAAAGGCCGTTTGGATTTTAAGCCCAATCCAGAATCCATCACTTAAACAAATCAATATGCTAAAATTCAAACCCCTTTTAACGGCACTACTTGTATGCTCAGCTGTCTTCCAAAGCTCAGCGCAAACGAAAAAGATCGCCGTAATTATGGAGCACTACCAGGCAGACAGGTACCTTCTTCGTGACTTCTATACCATCCAGTCTGCCCCGGAAACCAGAACAAGATTTAAAACGCTAGCCAACGACTACCTAAAGAAGATCGAAACAGAAGATTTCAACAGCTTTACTGTCGGTGATAAAGTAGACTACCTGCTTTTTAAAAGAGACTTACAAGAGACTTTGCTAGAGCTTAGCAAAACTGAAAGCCAATACGAAAAGGTAAAAGGCTTGTTTCCATTTGCAGATCAGCTGTACGCCCTGGAAAAATTAAGCAGAAGAGGAACAACAGTTGAAGGGCAAAAAATAGCCGAACAGCTCAACACGATCAATAAACAATTGAAAGCGTTGACCGCTACCGATGCCACAAGTCCGAAGTTAGAACCAATCACCGCAGCCTATGCCTCAACAGTGAGTCGCGATCTAAGAAAAGCAAACAAGACTTCCTTCGATTTCTACAACAGCTATGACCCGATGTACACCTGGTGGGTTCCTGCTACTTACAAAGTAACTGATAGCCTGCTAAACGTGTATTCTAGAACCATCGCGAAAAACGTAAAGCAACCTGAGGCAGCAAAAAACGAAGACCCTACTTTAGTAGGTAATCCGGTAGGACGCGCAGAAATCATCAGAAAGCTAAATCAGGAGATGATTGCTTACACTCCTGAAGAGCTAATTGAAATGGCCAACAAGGAACTGGCATGGTGCGACAAGGAAATGCTTGCTGCTACTAAAGAAATGGGCTTAGGAACCGACTGGCGTGCTGCCATGGAGAAAGTAAAGAATACCTACGTAGCTCCGGGCAAACAACCCGAACTAATTGTAAAGCTATACAACGACGCGCTTGACTTTATTAAACCTAAAGACCTCATCACCATCCCTCCTCTTGCCGAAGAGACATGGGGCATGATCATGATGACCCCACAAAGGCAACTGGTCAATCCATTTTTTACCGGTGGAAGTGAGATCAGCATCTCCTACCCTACCAATACCATGGATTACGACGATAAGATGATGAGTATGCGCGGTAACAATCCGTACTTTTCGAGGGGAACGGTGCAACATGAGTTGATTCCCGGACACAATCTTGAGTACTTCATGATGCGCAGGTACAATACCCACCGCAACTTTGATACGCCATTCTGGATGGAAGGCTGGGCGCTGTATTGGGAATTGCTCTTATATGATATGGGCTTCGCAAAAACACCTGAAGAAAAAATAGGCATGCTTTTCTGGAGAAAACACCGTTGCGCAAGGATCATCTTCTCGCTAAACTATCAACTGGGGAACTGGACGCCTAAACAATGTATAGACTTCCTGGTAGACCGTGTAGCCCATGAGCGGGCAAATGCCGAAGGTGAAGTGAGAAGATCAATTGCACCATGGACAGATCCGTTATACCAGGTAGGTTACCTCACCGGTGGATTGCAGATCTGGGCCTTGAAGAAGGAATTGGTAGACACGAAAAAGATGACCTATAAACAATTCCATGATGCCATCATGCAAGAGAACAACATGACGATAGAAATGCTCAGGGCCATCCTTACGAAACAGAACTTGACGAAAGACTTCAAGACCAGCTGGAGATTTTACGACCTTAAGAAATAAGACTTAATCTTCCTTTTGAGTAATGATCTTACTACGAATTAAATAATATATAGGGATACCGGCCAGGGTGATAATCAATCCTGGCCAGGTAAACTTAGGCTTGAAAATGATCAACAAAATACAGAATGCCAGTCCCATCAAAATATATAAAATGGGCAATACGGGATACCCAACCGCTTTATAAGGCCTTTCAGCATCGGGCCTTTTCTTCCTCAAAATGAAGATACCGAAGATAGTCAGCATATAGAATCCAACCACCACCAAGGAGATCATGTCCAACAGATCGCCATACTTCCCACTGAAGCACCATAAACAAGCGAAAATACATTGAATCCATAAGGCAAATCCTGGTACTGAATTCCCATTTAAAGTACCTGCTTTTTTAAAGAACAAGCCATCTTTGGCCATCGTATAATAAACCCTCGCTCCGGCCATAATCAGACCATTGTTGCAGCCAAAAGTGGAAATCATAATGGTCAGGGCAATAATTAGGGTGCCTGAACTTCCGAAAATCACACTTGAGGCATTGATCGCCACACGATCCTTTTCGGCGGAAGCAATCTCCTGCAAAGAAAGCACACCTGTATACATGAAATTAGTTGCCACATAGATGATGGTCACGATCATTGTTCCCAAAAACAAACTCAAGCCAATGTTGCGCTTTGGGTTCTTAACTTCTCCAGCGATGAAGGTCACGTTATGCCAGGAATCACTACTAAAAATAGAACCTACCATGGCCGCTGAAACCGCACCCAGTGCCGGCACAAAGGAGTAGCTCTCCTTCAATCCTGAGGGCAAAAGCTTGTGCATATCCCACATGTTTTCCCAGTTGCTCTTAAGTATCGCACTTTTAGCAGCGAAGAAACCAAAAACCAATAAACCACCAAGGCTTAAAAGCTTAACCACCGTAAAACTGGTTTGGATATTCTTACCGCTTTTTACACCTCTGGTATTTAAAAAAGTAAGACAAATGACAACAACAACGGCAAGGATCTGTGCAGGTGAAATGACGACAAAACCTAAATCCGCAAAAACAAGATCTTCGTTAAACATCGGAAAGATATAAGCAGTGAATTTTGCAAACGCTACTCCTACTGCTGCAATGGTTGCAGTTTGTATCACCGCAAAGAAACTCCATCCATACAAAAAGCTAATTAAGGGATTATATGCCTCTTTTAAATATACATATTGTCCGCCCGCTTTTGGAAACATCGCGCTAAGCTCCCCATAGCACAATGCTGCTGCCAAGGTCATAAAACCCGTGATCACCCAAACCAAAATGAGCCATCCGGAGCTACCAACATTCCGAACAATATCTGCGCTTACAATAAAGATTCCGGAGCCGATCATGCTGCCGGCGACCAGCATTGTTGCGTCCATTAAAGAGAGGGATGATTTAAATGATTTAGTAGCTTCGGCCATGTTAAATAGTTTGTTTAACTTCAAAAATAAACTATATAAGCCCTGCAAATTCGCGTCAATTACCCAACGTTTTACCGATCTTAGCAGGATGCGCAACAATTGAATGGACGTTGCATAGGGATTTGCCTGAGTTGAAGTCGGGGTAACTCCTTAATGGCTTCAGCAACTGTACGAAATTGCTTCGGAGTCGACAGGGGTCATATTCGATTCCCCTTCGATCCCTCTTCGATTCCCCTTCGATCCCTCTTCGATTGGAAGCGTAGAGATAGCGATTGAGATACGTATTGGATACGTCTAGAAAACGCATAGGTACTGAACCAGCTCCCTAGCAACTCCTAATACATTCCAAAGCCACTAAGCACCTATATCAACGAAATTTGCGGGTAGTGCTAACGCGACCTCTCTGAACCGGGTTTAATGAGCTGTTGTGGAGCACTATACCTTACCACAATCCAATCCTTTTTTCGTATTTTGGACGTCAACGCCAATTAAAGCCAAATATTTTCAATGAGAATGACCTATTTCTGCGCGGTACTGCTACTATTTATTCCTGGATTCGTATCTGCTCAATCCGCAGAACTTAAAATAGAAAAACCGCTCTGTGAATACCTGAGCGATCCAGTTGCCATTGAGAATATACAGCCAAACTTAAGCTGGCAGTTGACATCTCCGAAGAAAGCAAAACAACAAATCGCCTACAGTATATTGGTCGCCAGCAGCCTGGAATTGTTGAAACAAGATAAAGGCGACTACTGGACAACCGGTAAGGTGAATTCTGGGAATACCACACAGATTACTTACCATGGAAAACCTCTGGCTTCCAGAACAAAAGCCTATTGGAAAGTGATGGTTTGGGATGAAAAAGGTAAACCATCGGCATGGAGCGCCCCGAGCTCCTGGGTAATGGGCTTATTAGACCCTTCAGATTGGAAAGGCAAATGGATTGGGGCATTCGAAAATCCCTATCCCGATTCTGCGATTACCTATCCTTCACCTTTTTTCCGCAAGGAGTTCATCCTTCAGAAGAAAATTGCAAAGGCAACCGTTCACATCAGCGGTCTTGGTTTCTATGAATTACTGTTGAATGGTAAAAAAGTGGGTGATCAGGTGCTCGCACCTGCCGTAACCAATTACGACAAACGCCCTTTGAAGAAATTGCTTTATCCTTACGACGATCAATCTACCCAGCGTGTGCTTTACAACACTTTTGAGGTGACCAGCTATCTAAAACCAAAAAATAACGCGATTGGAATTCAACTGGGCAACGGTTGGTACAATCAAAGGGACAGAAGAGTGGAGGGTGATATGTGGTATGATGCGCCAAAGCTTATCTTCCAGCTGGAACTCACTTTTACGGATGGAACCACTAACATAATCAGTTCTGATCAGACCTGGAAAACAAGTAATGGCCCGTTGTTACACGATGGAATCTTTACGGGAGAAAAATATGATGCGAGATTAACTTTGGGCAACTGGTCTGAGGCAGTATATGATGATTTAACCTGGAAGCCGGCAATGCTGGTTCGTCCACCGACAGGCAGACTACATCCACAGACAGCGCCCTTCGATAAGGTGATCAGGACGATTACACCAAGCTTCGATGGCAAACTGAAAGATTCCGTTTATCGCTATCATCTTGATGAAACCGTATCTGGTTGGGCGTCAATTTCTGTAAAAGGCAAAGCGGGTAGCCGTATCAAAATCAGGTATGTGAGTGAGGAAGAAGAAGATTACGGACAATACGATACCTATACACTGAAGGGTGGAGCGATGGAAACCTGGGAACCGAAATTTACCTGGCATGCCTTCAGGAAAATTGAAGTGGTAGCTACCGGAGTAACGCTTGATCAAAAAAGTTTGGTGGTAAAAGAAGTCCACACTGAAGTCCCGTCTACCGGTTCTTTTGAATGCTCCAATCCATTTTTTAACCTGATCAACACCGCTTACCTACGCACCCAAAATGCCAATTTCCATGGGAGCATCAGCAGCGATTGTCCGCATCGCGAACGGTTAGGCTATACGGGAGACGGGCAGGCAAATATGGAAAGTGCGTTGTATTCGTTCGACATGACGCAGTTTTATCAAAAATGGCTGACAGACATCGACGATGCTCGAAATAAGAAAACCGGCTTTGTTACACACACGGCGCCTTTTGGCGGTGGTGGCGGCGGTCCGGCCTGGGGATCTGCTTACGTCATCATGCCTTGGCTGTATTATTCTTATTATGGGGATAGCAGCGTATTAGAAAAACATTATGCAGGAATGAAACAGTGGATCAACTACCTGGGAACAAGGACCGACAACCGTGGCCTGGTCACCAAAGAAGAGCCAAATGGTTGGTGTCTCGGAGAATGGTGCACCCCTACAGGGGTTCAAATTCCGGAGCCGCTGGTGAATACAGCATACTTTTATCATGTGACGGACTTAATGTCGAAAGTGGCTAAATCGCTGGGTAAAACTGACGACTATCAGACCTTTAATGCGCTTAAAAACACCATCAAGAACGACTTCAATAAGGCATATTACAATCTAGATAAACATTCCTATTGGGAAGGACGGCAAGGATCAGATGTGTTTGCCCTGGCCTTCGGATTGGTTTCTGAAAATAATTATGCTGCTGTTTTCAATTCACTATTGGAGCATTTAAAGCAAAGCAACTACCATTTCGACACTGGTATTTTGGGTACACCATTGTTGTTGAAAGTACTTGCTCAAAATGACAGGCATGATATCATCTACAAACTGATGAATCAAAAAGACTCACCTGGCTTCGGTTATCTGTTGGACAATAAAAACAGTACGCTTTGGGAAACCTGGACTGGAGAAGGCTCAAAATCCCATCCTATGTTTGGAAGTGTGATTGAGTGGTTTTATTCCGGCTTAGGTGGAATCAAGGCAGATGCTGAAAACCCTGGGATGAAACATTTCATCATCGAGCCGCAGGCAATCGTAGACCTAACATACTGCAAAACTGCCTACAATACGCTTTATGGAAAAATACGTTCCGAATGGAAAAGAGCGGAAGGAGGAAAAATGCAGGTGCTCATCGAAATACCAGCAAATACTTCTGCAACCTTTATCCTTCCAAGCGGCTTGCAACCCCTTGAAGGCGATATGAATCATGGCATCGCAATTGAAAAAGTAAAAAATAAGTACCAGGCGGAGTTTAAATCGGGCACATATCAATTCGAGCTTCAATAGGATACTGGTTAGCATATCAGCAAAGTGTGGATATCTTCCACGGATCTGATTTCATACGAATATTTCAATACACTGATAATCAATGGCGTGCCAAAAGCGCGCGAGTTCGGCACCATTATGAACAATAGACTATTCATAATTAACAAGATTATCTAAATTAAAATTATACGATTATGAAAAAGATCATTTTATCAGCAGCATTTTTAGCTATCGCAGGATTAACTACAGTAAAAGCAAATGATATCAAAAACCCGACAGCGGTTGTAATTCAACAAGATAGTACGACAAAGACACCAGTTGAATTGAAAGACTTGCCAGATTCGGTTAAAGCAACTTTAGCTTCAGAGCCCATTAAAGCATGGACGCCAACTGCAGCATTCCTGGTAACTAACCCAGATAAAACTTCTTACTATCAAGTTGATGTTAAAAAAGAAGAAGAAGTTAAATCATTGAAAATTGGTGCAGATGGTAAGATCATCGAATAACACCTGAACCCTCGGGTAACACCTGATAAATATTACAATAACTATTCATACAGAAAGCCAGGGACTTCCCTGGCTTTCTGTATGAAGGAGAACTTTTTGCAGATATCAGAATCTGCACCTTTAATTCGCCGTTAGTTTTTATATTTAACAGCAAATTCAAAGCAATGACTACAAAGCAAGTATTCCTGATCGCTGCGCTCTTATTGAGCAACACGCTTTTTGCACAACAGTCTCAAATAAATAGCGCAACCGATGGCAAATATGTCAAAGTCAACAATGCCAAACTATGGGTGGTCACTGTTGGTAGCGGTGATCCGGTATTCTTTATTGCCGGCGGACCGGGTGGGGCTCATCCCGGCTTGAGAAGTTTTGATCCACTTGCGGTAAGCGGTCACCAGCTCATCTATTTCGATGGCTTTGGTCGTGGCAAATCTGATACCGCGAAGGTAGTTTCAGAATATTCTCTACAACGTGATATTGAAGATTTGGAAGGGTTGAGGGTCGGGCTAAAACTGCAAAAAATCTCTGTACTTGGACATTCATACGGAGGTCTGGTTGCTCAAGGTTATGCCATCAAATACCCTCAAAATGTAAGTCACCTTATCCTCGCCAATACCTTCCACAGCTATGTGATGTGGCAGGAAAACGACGACAACTCCAATCATGAGATCAAAACGAATTATCCTGAAGTCTGGGAAGACCTGATAAAGATCAGAGAGAAGGGTGCTGTTTCCAGTGACGCCGATCATCAGGAGATCTATGGTCGTATTCCCTATGGTTTCATGTATGCTTATAACCCGGAAAAGTTTGTTGGGAGAGGGAGTAGTCCTTACCCAAATCGTTTCAACAGCAAACTGTACTACCAGCTGGTTGGTCGCGACGGTGACTTCTATGTTGGCAGCGACATTGGAACGTTTGATTTCCGCAAACAGTTGAAAGATTTAAAGATGCCAATACTGGTGATAGGTGGAAGATTCGACAGGGTGGCAACGCCTTGGATGATGGTTAAATACAAAGAGTATTGCCCACAAGCCCAATTTGTCATGTTTGAAAAGTCGGGCCACAACCCTCAAGTTGAAGAACCGGAGGCCGAGTTCAAGTTGATCAACGATTTCTTAAAGCGCTAATTATTTTTATTGTAGAAAAATAGAAATCCTTGTTACAAAAATAAATACCCTAATTAGGGTATTTATTAAGTTGCCATAGCGATAAACTTCCCAATGCGCTCACTAACTCATTGATCATCTCTACTCCACTGTTCCAACGCTTTACACGATTGACTTCCTGGATGGTATGCCTGTCTTTAATTTCAAGATCTTCCTGGTAGTAATCAGGCATGCCGCCTTTCATTGCATGAAGAATATCTTCTACGCTTCCAGACAATAGTAGTTCAGCGTCACTTTTAACAAGATCAGCTAAAGCTTCCGCGGTGCTGGCAGTGTAATATGGGCAATTCCAGTCGTGACGATAAGGATCATCTCCTTTAATGTTTACTTTTTGAAGTGGATGGGATATATCCTCGACAATCTCTGCGATGGCATTTCCAAATACCGCAGAATACTCCGCTACGAAATGATTCCACCACCTTGGATGTTGAGGAAGTTGTTTTAACAAAGTGTCACACACCATGACGCGAACCGGGAAATCAGGATTCATAGGATCCATGATTACCAAAGAGGTTCCATAGTGACCTTCAGTAATGGAATGTCTGCTGCAGATAACAAAGTACTGCAACTCCGTTAGCGCAGCTTCATGCATGTCGGCCATGATCTCTTTGATCTCTATCAAGCGATCTTCTAAAAACCCGCGCTTGAATAGGATATGCAAATTGCCATCTGTTTTAGCCAGGGACTTTCTACTATTTTCGTCAAATACATTTCCATTGGCTGGACGACTGGTAAAGTGATTACCACTGTTGTAACGCAGTTCTTCAGAATCTAACGGGTAGGTACTGATGTCTGCTGTATCTCCAGCTTCAGTTTGCTTATCCGGCTGCACAGAACGAAAAGGAACGTGCATACGTTCGCTATCCATACGACGAGCAAGGTTATAAATGCGTTGCTCTGAAGGGGCCAATAAAGGATCTCCATTCACTAAATCAAAATAGACTTCAGAAATTGGTCTTGCCAGATGACTGGCTATTAAAACGTTTTCCAAAAGCTGTTTGATCGGATGTTCCGTGTTCAGGAAAAAATCACGCAATGCGTTATTCTCCAGGTATTCCTCCAGGGTCTGATCGAACTGCAGGAGCATCTGATCTTCGTGATCAAGCACCCAAGCCCGTAAAAACCGGTGGATTTCCTGCTCAAAACGATGGTTGGTCGCTTCTGCGACCTCTTTAAAAAGAGAGCATAGATCCATAAGGCTTGTAAATGAAATATTGGTGGGTGTGAAGTATCAAATATAACAGTTGTTTGGAATTTCGAGGCTAATTTTTGAACTTTCTTTATAATGTTACATCACTTTATTTTTTTTCCTTCTCGAATTACAGATTGATTAACTTCTTTAATCCTATCGACGTCCATTTTCTCGAAAGCACGGTCGTAAGTAAGCACGCCATTTACCTCATGTTCCACATCTGTGGTCTGTGTGTATACCGAAACGCTCAATCCTTTGTATTTCATCAACTGTTCCACCTGATCCATGAGCAAAGAGTACTTATCTGTCAGCGCAGCCTTGGTCGGTTGGTAATCGTAAGCATTATTTTCGACCGGCCACATGTGACCCCTTACGAAAAGTCCTACTCCACCGAACTCTCCCAGCGAAGCCGCCCTTTTATCATCGGGCACGGACGCGTCGTTCGGACCAACGTAGATATGGGTGTCTACGAAATCTCCGTTTCCGGGATCACCGTATGCTTTTTGATAGCCCGGATTGTTATTGAAGCCGGAGTTTCCGTTCACCAATCTGGAGGGATCATATTGTTTCACCCAATCCGTAATTTCCTTTACATCAAAGGCACCCCAGTTTTCGTTAAAGGGCACCCAGGTAATGATCGATGGAGAATTGTAATGGTCATCCATGATCGCCTTAAGTTCTTTACGGAAGACGGTTCTGGTTTTGGCGGTATCTTCATGCTGGTACCAAATGGCGGGCATATCCTGCCACACCAAGATCCCAAGCTTATCTGCCCAGTAATAGAACCTTTGCGGTTCCGTTTTCATGTGTTTTCTAATCAGGTTGAAACCGGCTTTTTTACTGAATTCTACATCGAACTTCAGGGCTTCATCTGTTGGTGCAGTTAAAATACCATCTGGCCAGTATCCCTGGTCGAGTAAACCAACCTGCATCTCAAACTGATTATTCAATAATGGCCTGACCACACCTCCCAATTTCCCAAGCTTGATGTCGCGCATCCCGAAGTAGCTGAGCACCTCATCAGTAACTTTACCGGATTTATCTTTCAGGGTAAGTTTAAGGTCATATAAAAACGGAGAATCAGGAGACCATAGTTTTGGGTCCTGGATAGGAATATAAAAAGCTTTTCCAGCTTCGCCTTCCACTTGCGAAACGACTTTTTTACCATCAATTGCAGCAGCGGTAACGCGTCCCTGATCTGCGTTTACCAACACTTTTAATCTGTGGTTGGCCAAATCAGGAAGCAATCGAATATTCTTGATGTACGTTTTATTGACCGGCTCCAACCAAACGCTTTGCCAGATGCCAGACGTATAGGTGTAGTCTCCCCGCGGACCGTTCTTACCGGATGGTGTTCTTCCATCGTTAAGATCGTGGGCGGCGACAACCAAGGTATTTTTTCCTGATTTTAGAAATGGAGTGGTGTTTAAGCTGAAGGCATCGTAGCCACCTGCATGGACTCCGGCTTTCAGTCCGTTTACGAAGATGGTGGCATTATGGTCGACTGCATCAAAATGAACAATTACTTCTTTATTATTCCAGGATGCGGGTATACTAAAATCCCTGCGGTACCACATGTTTATTTCTTGTTTTCGTTCTATACCTGAGATTACCGATTCAGGGCAGTATGGAACTAATATCTTTTCTACTTTTCCATTAAAGCCAATTACTTTTTGGGGATTTAGGGTGCTGGCCATGTCTTTACCTCCCTGATAATCCCACTTGCCGTTTAAGCAAAGCCAGTCTGTACGTTGTAACTGAGGTCTTGGATATTCCGGAAAAGGCAGAGCCGATTCCATTGCTTCTTTAGTCCATTTGGTAGGAAGTTTTGGAACCTGTGCGTAGGAAATTTCTGTTGTGCAAAGGAATACGATCAGGTAAACAAATAGCTTGGTATATTTCATGATTGCGTCTGGTATTTAACGTTCCTAAAATACTCAAAAAATATCCAATTGTGATCCAGTCTGATCTGAATTGTTACCATCTTTTGTTCTGGCGTTGTTGACTTTTTTATCCACCTGCCATCCTTCTAGTAAATCCTCTGCGACGGGATGCAATGCACTTAAGCGTCGCTCGCGAGATGCCGCTCTATCCAACCACAACATGGCTTCAGACTGACTAAGTATGCAAGGCATCCGATCGTGCACCTGACTCATGAATTTGTTTGCAGGCTGCATGATCATGGTGCAGGTAGGAATAACGATGTCTGTTTTCGGGTCCCGCCAGGTATCCCAAAATCCTGCCAACCAAAGTACTTCTCCATCCTTGCGTTGAAAGTAGTATGGTTGACTTGGTGTTTGTTTCTTGTCGAACTCATAGAAGCCCTCTATGACGAATACACAGTGTCTCCGTCCGATCAATTCTTTGTAAGTTGGCAATGAAGCTATGGTTTCTATCCGCGCGTAGGTAGTTTGATACTTCGGCGGTTCGGTTGTGAATGAGGGAATCAATCCCCATTTGACATAATGAATTTTGCCTGGTCTTGCATCAAGCACCACTGGCATTTCAGTTCCCGGAGGCCTGTTGGTATCCTTTTCGACCGCCTTGCCGCCTAATTCAACACCCGCCTTTTTGGCCAGGTCTTTCCCTTCGCTAATTAATGTTCTTCCGCACATAATCTATCTTACTTTAATCAGGTCTTCCCATCGGGTGGTATAACCGCCACTTAAATATTCATGTTTTAATTTCCACCTTTTCTCGAAACCCTCACTGGCCATCCGCAGTGTGCCCCTTCCGTAGGCCATGTTCAATTTATCCATCACGGCAGATACTTCATCACCTCCTGTACTGTGCGCTTTAAACAGATGAAACTGTAAATCGCCTTCCGGGATAAGTCCCGTAGCAATCACCCCTGCCTTTCTGTATTTAATGTCGGAGTTGAAAAGCATTCTCGCCACCTTATTGGCTATCGCCACGATTTCTGTGGTACTATTACTCGCTATACTCAAGCGGTGTGTATGTTTAGGATAATGCTGCGGATGATCCTCCCGGTGTTTATTGGTCAGCAGAAATACTTCGAGAAATTGACAACACATGCCTTCATACCGCAGCTTTTCGGCTAGTCTGCTTGCGTAAGTGGTCACCGCCTCACACAGCACATCGGGATCCATGATGTAGCCACTAAATGACCTGGTAACGGACAAGCCCTTCGCCGTTGGCGGCAGTTCTCCCAGTTGCAACATTGGCCTTCCCCAAAGCTCATTCCACATTCGCTGACCTTGCACTGTCATATGTTGCTTAAACCACAGTTCTGGCAACCGCCTCAACTCCCCTACCGTTTTGATATTCATGGCGGACAGTTTGGTGTAATATTGTCTGCCGATCCCCCAAAGATCTTCAATAGGGAAGTCTTCCAACGCAGTATTGATCTCTGCCTCTGTTTCCAATACCAGTGTACCTTTGTTTTTCTTGGACAGCTTATTGGCCAGTTTAGCGAGTGTTTTTGTCGGTGCAATTCCGATAGATACCGGGATTCCTGTGTTTTTTATGATAGAATTCCTGGCTTCCTTTGCGTGATTTTTTAAATTAGGAATATCTCCTGCCCAGGCAAAAGCTTCATCAATGCTGTAAGGGATCACTGATGAGAACCATCTTGTGAGGTTGTGCATAACCCTTTCAGACATATCGCCATACAAGACATAATTACTTGAGAATACCTGGATGTTAAACTTCTTGATGAGGTCGTGGACCAGAAAAGCAGGATCGCCCATCTTTATTCCGGCAACTTTCGCTTCTTCACTTCTGGCGATGACGCAACCGTCGTTATTAGATAGCACTACTATAGGCAAGCCCCGCAAGCTTGGTTTGAACAAGCGCTCTGCCGAAGCATAGAAGTTATTGCAGTCACAGAGTACATACATGGCTATACCTCCCTCGTTTTAATCCTTTCGGCAATACGCCGAAGCATACTGCGATGACCACACCCCAGACTTCAAATCCAGTTTCTAAATCAGGCTTCACTATATCGTGATCACCTATCAATATCGGCTGCTTTCCCTCATATTGCAAAAGCCTGCAAACTAATTCGCCCTGAATGGTGGTGATGACGATAGCATCATGAATTGCCGAAATTGATTTGTCCACAATTAATAAGGCTCCTTCCTTTAAGCCGTAACTCAACATGCAATTGGTATCCATTTTGAAATAAAAAGTACAGTGTGGATCAACCACCAGCATATCGCTGATGTCCAATCTGCCCTCGAGGTAATCATCTGCCGGAGATTTAAATCCCGAGACGATCTGCTGAGCCCTTTGTTGCACTTTCCTTATCACACAACAAATTTATACTAATTATTTTAGCATTACTATATTTGTTAGCAATTACAACTGACAGGAATACTAATTTAAAGTGTGTATAGGATGAGTCTATTGATGCTGCGCAAATAGCCAATCCCACAACCCGGGCGTGGTACTAGTTTGATCCCAAATGCTATGTCCTTCATTTGCAAACTCGGTATATTTAGGATGGCCACCGGCCTTTCGTATCGCCGCAATTATATCCCTAGACCCACTAACAGGTACGTTTTTATCATTCTCCCCATGAAATGCCCAAATTGCTACATCCTTAGCTGCTGCGGCATAGGTTGGATCGCCGCCTCCGCAAACAGGAACTGCTGCAGCGAATAAATCAGGACGACTAATGATAAAATTCCAGGTACCATATCCGCCTCTGGAAATGCCGGTTACGTAGCGCCTCTTCACATCGATACCTTTCTCCTTGGAGATTGCGACTATTACTTCAAACACTAATGAATCGATCGAAGGATACCCGGGGATGCCGCCCCATCCCGAACCTGCAGGACAATTTGGAATAAGAATAAATGAAGGGTACTTTTCCATATTCTCCTTCTTCGACAGCAACCCCGCTGCCGCAGCGCCCTCCAGTTGTCTTATTTTATCTGTACCTGGCTGTCCACCATACGGCAGACTAATGAGCAAAGGGTATTTTTTTGTAGTATCAAATTTCAGTGGTTTAAGTAATCTGTAGTTAAGGGTGTCTCCCTTGCTGCCGATGAATACCCTTGCTTCGAAACGCCGTGCTAACTCCTTTGTTTGCTCAAAATTTTGTTTTGACCAGTGGGCGCTCCAATATACGTCCGAAGAAACCTTAATACATAATGCAAGCAAAGCGATACCCAGAAAGACTGCAGACCACTGCAAAAAAGAGAAGGACGCCTTAAGAGCCTTAGGTGGAAGATCATTTTCTGTCTGACTAGATTCTTCCCTGAAGTGAAGGATAAAAAAGATGGGGATAAAACTGGCGAAAAGTAGAAGCCAAGGCCTGAACTTTTCTATCGCAACGGCCACTTGGGATAGCGGTACGATCAAAAACCAGATTACGAAGGCCACAGTTGGTATGCAAAGGATCAATAAAATTATGCCCGATGTCTTAAGCCACTTATGTTTACCTGTAGTGGAGAAAATAAGCATACAGCTGTAAATTACATTCAGCCCAAGATGTAGTAAAAGCGTGGGTAAATACAATACCTGCGGCTTATTGGCTAGGAAGCTCAGGTAGATGGTACTGGAATGAACAACTGTAACCAAAGTTAGTGCGAAACTCACAAAAAATACAGGCCAATACTGTTTGAACCAAAAATATCTCAGCAATACGATACTCATGAAAAGAGAAACGACATTATGAATTAAAAAAAGGTTTAAGTAGGAGTCTTGCATATATAGATCGGCACCTATAATACAGTGCAAGATTGCTTGTATAAGCCCTGCTACTAACATAATAACCAACAGCAGGATTAGGAGGTTATAAAAGCGTTTCGTCATCAGACTAATATAGCAGGAATCTGCTGATAAAAAGCTAACTTCAACAACCATTAACGCTAACCAAATATCCGCATGAACAAATTTATACTCGTGTTCTTTTCTATAGCCATAGGCATAGGAAAGGCAGAAGCGCAATCACAAACCTTCCAGATTGAAACGATAAGTAAACCAGAAAAACTATTGCCAACTGTTCAAAGCGATCAGCTGTACAAAAACGTGGATAAGAACTTTGTGAAAATGTCAGTTACAAATGATTTGGCAGACTTCGGTACACACCCCGTTATTTTGGGTTATTTAAAAGCCTATCAAAACCACTATCCACTGACGATTAGCCCGGATATCGCCTGGCTACTAATTTGCCAGGGATTTGCCAACCACATCAATCAAAATCCTGAGAAGTTTAGAGCGCAATTGGTGGGTTTCGAAGGAAAAAACACCTTGACGGTTGAAAGGAAAATCTCAGTTTTGACAGACCTGAAGACCTTTGAGTGGGAAACTGTGTTCCCTGAATTTACAAGTCAGATTGCCGGGTTTACAGGAAAAGAGTTGATTGGTAACCTATCGGCTGACTTCAGCACAACTACACCGACCACCCTTGTTGCGAGTCAAATAACGATTATGGAATCGGTGAGGGAATTTTTCAACTACAAAGTGATGTTTTCAGGATGTGGTATTTCCGAGGTGACTGTAGAAGGTACGGTTAAGGATTGGGAAAAAATCTTGAAACGATTGGACTATTTGGACAAGTACGACTTGAAGTGGTGGACATCAGAACTAAAGCCAGTTATTCAAAAAATAATTGATACGAAAAAGGGAAAGGTGGACAAGCAGTTCTGGATGAACATGGTTAAATATCACACGATTGGAGTTTATGGTTCACTTGAAGGCGTTGATGGATGGCTATTAAAGTTTTATCCTTACTTAAGATACGGCAATCCCTCTGAAGAAGAAAAAGCAGCGATAGTGAAACGGCAAGGAGCAGATAACAAAATCTGGAATACAGAGGATAAGTCATACAAGACTAGACAAATATACTTGATCAGATCTAGCTTCAAAGAGATTGAGAGCATTAATGCTTTACCTAAAGAGATCGCAAATGTACCGTTCATTTTGCAACTTGGGGATGGAAAGACAGACAAGGCGGAATTAATTCAAATGGAATTTTGGGCAGGATTCATGGGCGTTAGGCAAGATCCAAAAACTTTCAACATCAAACCAGAAATAGGCTGGGCGATCAATAGAATATCGCCCTAGCCATTTACTTATCCTCGTCCAATACTAACCAGCGATTCAACGTATTCTTCGGCGCCTCCAAAACGATCTTATAAAACTTGGATGGAAATTTAGTGACAAGTCCACTGGATCATAGGCAGGCAAACTATTTTTTCGAATTTGGTCTTCAGAAAGATTTCTATCCATAACTATCGTCAAATCTAGTAGGCCATTATTAACTGGCCATTAATAAATCTTTAGGTGATGATGTACCTTTGACTATGAATCTGAAAGGATATACCGACTACAGGATAGCGATACCGCTGGCTTTCCAAGAAGTATTTTCACACTTTTATTTTGCGGAGAATAAGTCTGGGCAGACGGTGAGTAAAACCTTGCTACCCTCCTATCAAACTGTTTTAATTTTTAATTTCGGGCCTGCGGCATTGCTCCATTCCCAAGACAATGCCCAGATTGCCCTAAATAAATGTATTGTGTTGGGACCGATTAAAAAAGCTTTTGATTACTCTCTACCAGACCAAGCGGAGATCCTGGTGGTTAGCTTCAAAGATGATGCGTTCTACCGTTTCTTTGGCAACGCGTCCATCGCAGAAAATCTACCGATGGATCCCGATGAAGTTTTGAATCTGGATTGCTTCACGGGCTTATGGGCAGAGCTCAATGCTGTTAAAGACAATAATTTGAGGTCAGCGCGCATACTTAGCTTTTGTGAGCCCTACTTACTTCACAGGAATAAAATTGCTGAGCAACTAGCAAACTTCAAAAACCACCGCCAAAGTGCTATCAAAGTGGTTGCCGGAGAAAATAACCAGTCGGAGCGCAACACACAACTCAATCATAAAAAGCATTTTGGGTACTCTGAGAAAGAGTTTAACAGGTACGCGCGCTTTCTAAAGGCCATAGAGTTGATTCCATACCTTCTGGAACGAAGTGCTAAACTAGAGTGGTTTGAAGTAATCAATCAATGTGGATATTACGACCAAAGTCAACTTATTCGTGATTTTAAACATTACACAAATCTTAGTCCTGCTAAATATGTGAAATTCCTAAAAGACATTTGCGGTTAACCAAATTTCGTTTTGATACAATTCTAGCCTCAAGCTGCCTCCTACATTTGTTTCATCAACTCATTAAAATAAGAGAGAATGAAACACATAATAATTTATGCACATCCGAACCCGGATAGCCTTAATGGCCAATTTAAGAACACATTGGTTGAACATCTTGAACAAGACGGTCAGGAGATCGTAGTGCGCGATCTTTATGCCGTCGGCTTTAATCCAGTATTGTCATTAGAAGACCTTGCGGGGCAACGAAAAGGCCTTGTAGCAGACGACGTAGCCAAGGAGCAGGAGTTCATTACCTGGTCTGACTCCATCACTTTTATTTATCCGATTTGGTGGACAGGCTTGCCCGCTATGATGAAAGGTTATGTAGATAGGGTTTTCAGTTACGGTTTCGCATACAGCTATACTCAAGGCATCCAGAAAGGTTTGCTCACTGGGAGAAATGCAGTGATCATCAATACGCATGGAAAATCTCATGATGAATACCATGCGAACGGCTTAAAGCAGGCGCTTTCGCTAACTTCTGATCAAGGCATTTATACCTATACAGGATTAAAGGTTGTGAAACATCTTTTCTTTGAAAAAGCGGATAGACCGAGTCCCGAGGATATCGAAGCCTGGAAGTTGCAGATCAAAGAAATGTATACGAACTAAAAAATCATCATTTAAAAATCTACTAAAGACAAAATCATGGAATTACTAATTCAAATCGAGGAACTCACGATGTTCCTGGGTTGCATCTATCTTTTCTCTCGCTTGAATCTGAAATGGTGGTGGTTTCCAGCATTGCTACTTGTCCCCGATCTCGGTATGATTGGTTATTTAATTAATCCAACCATTGGCGCCGTTCTTTATAATATTGTACACTTTAAGGGCACTGCGGTTGCCATTGGCCTTTACGGGTTAGCTAAAGGTAATAAAACACTAATGCTGGCCGGCATCATTCTTCTTGCACATTCAACGATGGATAGGGGGATCGGTACGGGACTGAAATACTTTGACAGCTTTTGGCACACCAACTTAAGCAATGGGAAATTTTGGTAGGTA
>Ga0247814_10000358_pt1 | contig 37844 bp, 31 predicted proteins | sample UWRJL179409R1_FD_179947 | JGI IMG/M metagenome (GOLD analysis project Ga0247814, IMG submission 179947) | Plant litter microbial communities from Arlington Agricultural Research Station in Wisconsin, United States - UWRJ-L179-409R-1 | ecosystem: Environmental > Terrestrial > Plant litter >... | reverse complement strand
CTGATTTCAGTTAGCACTTTTGCTCAGAAAGATCAGATCAAAGCTGCTGAAAAGGCACTCAAAAATGGTAATGCAGCCGAAGCAGTTGCTGTCCTTAATCAGGCAGAATCAGTAATTGCCAATGCTACTCCGGCAGAAAAAGCGCAATATTACTACGTAAAAGGCAATGCGTTTCTGGACCTGGCCAATAAAAAAATGGAAGTAGCGAAAAATCTTCCTGCTGCCGCTAAAGCCTATCAGGAAGTAGTAGCAGTCGAAAAAGCCTCAGGAAAGTCAAAGTATACTTCAGAAGTGCAGACTTCTTTGGCTGAAATCAAAAACCAACTAATCAATAAAGCGATTGAAGAAGGAGGAAAAAAGAATTACAAACCTGCTTCCGATTTATTGTACCAGGCTTACGAACTTGATAAGACCGACGCCGAGAAATTATACTTTGCCGCAAGCTACGCTGTCAATGCGCAGGATTACGACACCGCATTGGGTTATTATCAGGAACTTAAAAAAGCCAATTATTCAGGTGAAGGAACAGGGTATTACGCGAAAAATGCAGTTTCTGATCAGGAGGAATATTTCGGAACCACGCCAGCGACAAAAGCCGACAGGGATTCCAAAGTAAAAATGAAATTGTATACCAATCCAAGAGATGAGAAAGTACCTTCCAAAAGAGGAGAGATCTACGAAAAAGTAGCCTTGATATTGCTTCAGCAGGACAAAACCGAAGAAGCCAAAAAAGCATTACAGGAAGCCAGAGCCGAAAATCCTTCAGACATGACTTTAACACTTGCTGAAGCCAATCTTTACTTAAAACTTAATGACTTCGTGACCTACAAGAAATTAATTTCCGAAGTATTGGCAAAAAACCCAAATGACCCGGATTTGTATTACAACATGGGTGTGGTCGCTTCAAAAACGAGTGCAGCCGAAGCCGAAGGTTATTACAAAAAAGCAATCGAATTGAAACCGGATTATGTCAATGCCTACTTAAATCTTTCGATTCTTAAGCTGGAAGGCGAAAAGAAACTAATTGACGAAATGAATAAATTAGGCACTTCCGAAAAAGACAACAAACGCTATGAGGTATTAAAAAAACAAAGACAGGATGTATTCCTTGCCGCGTTGCCTTATTTGGAAAAAGCGAACGAACTCGCACCTAAAAATGAAGATGTAGCTACAACTCTATTAAATGTTTATGGTGCTTTGGAGATGACCGACAAGAAAAAAGCCCTTAAAGCCAAAATGGCTAAATAGGATTCCAATTATTCCAATAAAAAACCCCGTCAGATTTGCCGGGGTTTTTTTATTATATGATCTTTTTAATGACCCTGAGCTTGTGCGTATGCTTATTGATTTCGGCATTATAAATCCCTAAATGATCCAGCCGGTCAATGCGTACTTTGCCGCTTGCATGTATAATATAATTGTCTTCCATGATAATTCCGACATGGATAATTTTACCTTCTTCGTTGTCAAAAAACGCCAAATCACCCGGTTCACTTTCTTCAATAAAACTCAACGCTTCACCCTGAGTAGCTTGCTGGGAAGCGTCGCGTAATAAATGATAGCCGTTCAGCTTATAGACCATCTGCGTCATTCCGGAACAATCAATCCCAAAAGGCGTTTTTCCACCCCAAAGATAAGGTGCGTTAAGATAAAGGAACGACGTAGGAATTAAGTTGGATTTTGGCTTCACGCCATAGCTTTTTAAGCCTTCAAAATCAAAATTATGGGTATTGATGTCACCATGATTTAAAAAAGACAATGAGGCGCCTAATGGAATTGGCATCAGCAAATTGTGCGGTGCGGTGATATATTCTACCAAATCTCCATTCAGGATAATCTTATCTTTACTTAGTTGTTCATATTCGTTCGTGCTGATTGGCTGGAATTGCTTCGAATCAATCCAGCCTTCGTAACTGTCATATTGCAATTTAATTTTTGCCCATTGCTTGTATTGCTCAATCACTTCAAAATGCTCACCAAACAACACCTGCGAAACGATCTCGCTTCTGTCGCTGGGTTCTGCCCTCAAAGGGATTATGGCTAAATTACAGATTCCGAACATCTAATTTTTTTATGTGAAGCAAATTCCCGCCATCCGTTGCAATCTTTTGCTTTTTAAAGAAAAAAGCAAAAGGATTTACACTGCTGTCAGGGCTAGGCTCTTCGTTTGGTTTAATATTTCTCAATAACAATTGCCGATGCGCCGCCACCTCCATTACAGATGGCTGCCGCTCCAATTTTGGCATTGTTTTGTTGCAGTACATTGATCAGTGTAACAATGATGCGCACACCTGAACAGCCCAATGGATGTCCCAAAGATACCGCTCCGCCATTCACATTGACTTTATCATTATCCAAACCTAATATTTGTGCGTTAGCTAATCCAACTACCGCAAAAGCTTCATTGAATTCAAAGAAATCAACATCTTTTAAGGTAAGTCCCGCTTTCTCCAAAGCTTTCGGTAACGCTTTAGATGGGGTAGTAGTAAACCATTTTGGTTCCTGTGCTGCATCCGCATAACTTTTAATGTAAGCCAGTGGGGTTAATCCCAAAGATTTGGCCTTTTCCTCACTCATCAAAATCACGGCTGCCGCTCCATCATTAATAGTTGATGCATTGGCTGCAGTTACGGTTCCGTCTTTTGTGAAAGCAGGATTCAATGACGGAATTTTATCTAATTTGACATTGGTATATTCTTCATCTTTAATAACCATTACTGGCTCACCACGTCTTTGTGGTACAGCAACCGGTATCACTTCATTATCAAATTTTCCGGCATCCCAGGCTTTCGCTGAGCGGTCATAAGATTGAATTGCAAAGGCATCCTGATCTTCTCGTGTAATGTTATATTCTGTGGCACATGAATCAGCACAAACTCCCATTGCGCTGTTGTCGTATGCATCACTCAAACCATCTTTCTGCATGCCGTCCACCATTGATGTTGGTCCAAATTTCACACCATTTCTCAAATGTACGTAATGCGGAATCAAACTCATGTTTTCCATACCCCCGGCAACAATAATTTCTGCGTCGCCTGCCATAATAGCCTGTGCGCCTTGCATTACTGCTTTCATTCCTGATGCACAAACTTTATTCACCGTGGTTGCGATCACGGTATTGGGCAGTCCGGCATAAAGCGCGGCTTGTCTTGCCGGTGCCTGACCTGTTCCGGCCTGAACCACATTTCCCATAATCACTTCATCCACTAATGCGGGATCAAGATTGATTTTTGATAAAGCGCCTTTAATCGCGGCCGCTCCCAATTGTGGTGCGGTAACCGTCGACAATGCGCCCATAAAGCTTCCGATTGGCGTCCTCACAGCCGACACGATAACAACTTTTTTGCTCATAGTATGTTTGATTGTTTAATTTGGTTGCGAATTTAATCATTTTCGGCAAAACCTAAATTACATTTTTAATAATATTAGCAGTACGTCGCAACTTGAGTGATGATTGCTATTTTTATTTTAAAGCAAAACTTATATTATTTTGGCTACTATCGAATCCATATAAAAGTATGTTTGCAATATTTTTTAATTGAATCAGACGGAAAAGTGGTAATTCTACGGAAGGTTTGTAAAAGCTATGCATTTGATTGTTAATGATTTTAATTTATTCATAAAAAAAACACCGATTTTTATTTGTAAAATATAGAATAGAAAGTTACATTTGCAACCGCTTAAATAAAGACACGTTCTTTGAGCTTGGAGAGTTGCCTGAGAGGCCGAAAGGACATGTTTGCTAAACATGCGTATGGGAAACTGTACCAAGGGTTCGAATCCCTTACTCTCCGCTTTTTTAAGTCTTCGGGGTGTAGCGTAGCCCGGTTATCGCGCCTGCTTTGGGAGCAGGAGGCCGCAGGTTCGAATCCTGCCACCCCGACCAATAAACTTTTACATTTAAGTTTTAAAAGAAAAATGGGTGCATAGCTCAGCTGGATAGAGCACCTGCCTTCTAAGCAGGCGGTCGAAGGTTCGAATCCTTCTGCGCTCACACAGAAGCCTCCAGATTGGAGGTTTTTTTGTTTTCACCTCTTTTTATTTTATATATTTACATCAGGGATTTGCTTTGATCCTTTGATTTATTATGATTGAAAAGACTTCCTATAGACAGTACAAAATAGTTTTCCTTCTATTATTGTCATTTGCTTTTTGCCAAAGCCAAACTGTCGATTTTGATAACATTACTATTTCGGATTCTACTTTCGTCAACTTAAAAGACTACAGCAATGATTTCGTTTATGATATGAAATATGCCACTTCGGATAATTTTCTAAAATCCAAAGTGTATGACTGCGCTGAATGCTATTTGCGCCTGCAAACAGTCAAAGCTTTGGTAGAAGCCAATCAGAAATTCATAAAAAAAGGGTACCGCATCAAGCTGTTTGATTGTTACAGGCCTTTGGATATCCAAAAGAGGATGTGGGCCATTGTTTCCAATCCGGAATATGTAGCTGATCCAAAAAAAGGATCCATTCACAATCGTGGCGGTGCAGTCGATATTACTTTGGTAGATCAATCAGGAAAGGAACTTGATATGGGAACGGCGTTTGATTTTTTTGGACCCGAAGCCAGTCATGATTATGAAAACCTTTCTGATGACATCAAAAAAAACAGAAAATTACTGCGTCGCATCATGACACGAAGCGGTTTCAGGACTTTTGAAAGTGAGTGGTGGCATTACAATCTGAAGAATTCAAGGAAAGAGGCGTTGTCCAATTTTAAATGGACATGTGATTAATTGAGGTCTTCAATGCAATGAAAGTAATTCATAAAATAAGTTTCGGGCTCTGTCAGATCGCCATTCATTTCTGATTTTATTGCTTTACGGAAAATAAAATCTTCTGTTTCGGTAGCATATTTGATTCGTATATATGACACTGGTGAATTTTTCAAATCCTGAAAATCGTCTTTTCGGAACATAAAATAACCGGCCAATATTCTGTTATTAAATCCTTTTTCATCTCTAACCATAGTGCCACAGCTTTCATTATCAACGTGTAATAAAGTGACAATTTTACCATTATTGAGTTGGATGTAGACTTTAGCATTCTTATCCAGGCATTTCGCCTTAATAAAGCTGTTGCTTTTTTCAATGAGTTGTATGTTCAACACCGGAGTTCCATCAGTAACAACAATGGAATGAAACAGATAGGTAGAGTTTCCAGCAAAATTTTTCTCATATACCAGGTATTCTTTGGTCGACTTATAAGTGCCGAGTGAATCTGTGACATTCACACTAAAATCACATGGTTTTTGCGCAAAGGCATTGAAATGGAAAACAAGCACAAAGCTTACTAATAGAAATTTCATTGTTATTTTATTTTGCTGCAAATTAAAACTATTTTATTGTTATTTACATCAGTAGTAAAAAAACAATATTGATCGCCACCGTCATTTATTTTCCATTTCTTCCGAATTGTTTCTACAGTATCAGGAAAATTCCTGGCGGTAATGTTGGCTTTTTTATTTTCAAGGAAAGCCTTCATTTCTGTTTTTTGATACGGTATGTTTTTTTGAATTTCGAAAATCCTTCCCGGAAAAGGAACTAAATTGTCAGAAGTATACAGATGGGAATGCGGATGTAACTTGTCCAGATTGAATTGCCGGCTCACTTCATCAAAACCTCCCGACTTCATGATAGCACTATTGGGTTCGTATAAATACCGTTTCGGCAATGAAAATGCAGCAAATGAATCCTGTTGGTGAATAAATTCAAATCGTTCCTGATGGTCTTTAATTAAGTTAATTGTCCGGATCTTTATGTCGCCCAAATGATCCTTTTTTATTTCCCAAAGCAATTCTTTGACCTCATTGTCAACCGCAACAATATGAATATTGGCAACATGTTCCAACTCTGCCAGTCCGGCCGAAATATCGAGTATAGGAGCAGTTTTTATCAAAATATTTTGAGCCTTTTTCAAATAAACATCCAGCAGTTCAGGAACGTTGGGCAGGCAATCACGAAGCATGAATACTTTTCCTTTGGCGTCATTCCGCCGGGACGGATCAATATAAATCCAGTCAAAATCAGTTTCGGAATTGGTAAGTTGCTGAATACTGTCACCAGCAATACATTGAATATTTGAAGCCTTTAACTGTTCAAAATTATGGGCTACTACCGATGACAAATCAGGATCGATTTCGCAATGAATAACTGCATTCATTTTTTTCGAAAAATAATAATCATCTACCCCGAAACCGCCGGTAAGATCAATAAGCTGATTTCCTGAAACAAGCGTGGCTTTGTATTGCGCTGTTTTTTCAGAGGAAGCCTGTTCCATTGAAATCTTGACCGGATAGAGAATATTACAGGTGCTAAACCATGTTGGCAGTTTGTCTTTTGCTTTGGATTTGGAAGCGATCTGGTTTAAAATAGCAATCCATTCCACTTCAGGGAAAGGGTTTTTCTGCAATGCCAATCTGGAAATATCTTTTCCGACATTGGCATCGATAAATCGCTGTATTTCGGGATTTAGAATATCAGAATGCAATGCTAAATATTTTTTGCCAGCAGTTGGATGACGGCATTTTCAGGAAAAAATTCTTTCCCGATTACTTTCAGGATAGTATAAAGCGGCACTGCCACGATCATTCCGATAATGCCAAAAAGGAAACCTGCAATGAGTATGACCAGGAAGATTTCCAAAGGATGTGAACTGACGCTTTTCGAAAAAATAAGCGGTTGCGAAACATTGTTGTCTATAATTTGTACAATCCAGAATCCGATCATCACATAAATCGTAACAGGCAGAATTTCAGATTGGAAATCACTTCCGAGATTGCTTACCATTGTGAGAATCGCAGCAAGAACCGAAGCAATCAGCGGACCGATGTAAGGTACGATATTTAAAACGGCACACAGAAACGCAATGACGATCGCATTCTCGATTCCAAAAATAAGCAGTACAATAAGGTACAATACAAAAACAATGGAAAGTTGGATTAGCAAGCCAATAAAATAACGAGACAACAAATGGTTGATTTTGTCCAGCGAATTCAGGATAGGCTCTTCATGGCTGTCAGGAATCAGTTTTTTGGCACCGATAATAAATGACACCCGGTCTTTGAGAAAGAAAAAAGTAATGAATAAAACAGATGCGAGTCCCATTCCGAAACTACTAATTGTTCCAAGCAACATATTGAGGAAATTCGGTATGAAATTAAAATTGATTTTGGATGTGATATTGGCTTCCTTAAGCATCTGGGCTGAATCAATATTGTGGCTGTCGAGAAAAACAGTGATCTTATCTGTAAGCCTGAGGATGCTGCTTTCAATTTCGGCAGTATTTAAAAGCGACAAATTTTCTCCCTGATTGATGATCAATGGAACAAAAAGCATCAGGAAACCAAAGGTAATCAACAGGAAAATCAATAGAGTGGCAATGGTCGCGAAAATATGGCTGAATTTTAGCCGTCTTTTGAAAAAATCCACCATCGGATTTCCGATCAATGTAAGAATTAAAGCAACAACGAGATAAATCAGCACGGTTTGGATTTCATATAAAAAATACAACAACAGAAATACAGCGGCCAAAACTCCCACTGCTCTCAATATGCCATTTGCAATGCTTTTTGAATTGGTATCCATTAGTTATTAAAGATATAGTTCATAATGTTTGCGCCCATTTTTAATGCTTTTTGTCGTACTTCGATAGGATCGTTATGCACTTCCGCATCTTCCCATCCGTCACCTAAGTCGGTTTCAAAAGTATAAAGTAGCACCAGTCTTCCTTCTGTAAAGATACCGAAAGCTTGCGGACGTTTGCCATCATGCTCGTGTATTTTCGGAATTCCGGCTGGAAATGGAAAAGGCTTTTGGAAAATCGGATGATTGGCCGGAATTTCAACCAAATCAGTATCAGGGAACAGTTTCTTAATCTCTTTACGGATGTATTGGTCCATACCATAATTGTCATCGATGTGCAGGAACCCGCCAGAATTGAGGTAATTTCTGAGGTTTGTAATTTCGGCATCGCTAAAAACCACATTCCCATGTCCGGTCATATGTACAAACGGATACGAAAATAAATCAGGGCTTCCGGGTTCAACAACTCCGGGTTTGGGTTTGATTTTAGTATTGATATTCTGATTACTGAATTTAATCAGGTTGGGCAGTGAAGTAGGATTGGAGTACCAATCGCCGCCGCCGCTGTATTTGAGCAATGCGATTTCCTGCGCATAGGAAGCAGCCGATAACAGCAATAAAATGATTAATTTTTTCATTGTTTCAAAACGTGTTATTTTCATTTACAAAAACTACACTATGACAGGCAACCACTGCGGCAGTTTCTGTGCGCAATCTCGTATTTCCCAAAGTTACGGGAATGTAATTGTTTTCAAGTGCAAGAATAATCTCTTTTGCAGAGAAATCACCTTCCGGACCAATCAGCAGCGTAACATCCTCATTAGGTTTCAATACGGATTTTAGCGATTGCTGGTCAGATTCTTCGCAATGCGCGATCAGTTGCAGGCCATCATTTTTGATTTTGACGAAATCCCTAAATGCCACTGGCTGATTTAACTTCGGAAGATAATATTGGTTGGATTGTTTCATGGCGGATTGGATGATCTTATCAAAACGATCAGTTTTAATTTGCTTCCTTTCAGAATGGTCGCAGATAATCGGAGTAATTTCGGTTATTCCGAGTTCAGTGACTTTTTCCAGAAACCATTCATAACGGTCGTTCATTTTGGTCGGAGCGACAGCCAGATGCAATTTATATTTTGGTGTTTCTGATTTTTCAACTGATACCATTTTTACGGTACATTTGGTATCTGAAGCCAACGTGATTTGAGTTGTAAATAAAATTCCTAAACCATTGGTTACAAATAAAATATCGCTGTCTTTTTTTCGAAGTACTTTAATAATATGTTTGCTTTCTTCCCGGTCAAAAGAAAAGCTGTCTGTGGTATCATTGATATCCGGATTGTAGAATAATTGCATATTAAAATTGGATTCTGGCTTTTGAAACTACAGCTGAAGTCTCGAAGTGGTCGTTTAGAAATTTCTGATAGCCAACAATACCAATCATGGCCGCGTTGTCAGTCGTATATTCAAATTTCGGAATGTATGTTTTCCAGCCATATTTGGATTCAGCATCTTTTAAAGTCGTCCTGATTCCTGAATTGGCCGAAACGCCTCCGCCAATGGCAATTTGTGTAATGCAGGTTTGCTTTACTGCCAATTTCAGCTTGTCCATCAGGATTTCGATAATGGTATGTTGTATGGAAGCGCAAATGTCATTTCGGTTTTCTTCGATGAAATCGGGGTTTTCGGCAACATGTTTCTGAATAAAATACAAAATGGCAGTTTTGAGTCCGGAAAAACTGAAATCAAGACCAGGCACTTTAGGTTTTGTAAAAGCAAAGGCTTTAGGATTGCCCAACTGCGCATATTTATCTACCAATGGTCCGCCGGGATAAGGCAGTCCCATGATCTTAGCGCTTTTATCGAAAGCTTCGCCTACAGCATCATCTGTAGTTTCCCCGATAATTTCCATATCAAAGAAACCATTCACTTTTACAATCTGTGTGTGTCCGCCTGAAATTGTCAATGCCAGAAAAGGAAAAGAAGGCTTATCAAATCCTTCTTCATCAATAAAATGGGCCAAAATATGTGCATGCATGTGGTTGACAGCGATCAGCGGAACTCCGAGTGCAAGCGCAAGTGATTTGGCAAATGAGCTACCAACAAGCAGCGATCCCATTAATCCCGGACCTTGTGTAAACGCAACAGCATTCAATTGTTCTTTATTAATTCCGGCCTTTCGGAGTGCCGCATCAATGACCGGAACAATGTTTTGTTGGTGTGCACGCGAAGCCAGTTCTGGAACTACACCGCCAAATTCATTGTGGATCAACTGATTTGCAACAATATTTGACAGTACTTTGTCGTTTTTTAAAACAGCAGCGGCAGTATCGTCACAGGAACTTTCAATGGCTAAAATAAAAACTTCAGAATTATGCATGATTAAGCACTATTTTAAACATTTTTTGTTAAAAACACCGCAAAAATCTTTATTTTTACAGCGAAGCCAAAATTAGCCAATTATTATCAATTTTTCAGCCTTTTCAGGAATTTAAAAAACGCGATTGCCATCAAAAGATTCAGAAAAATAGTATTCCGTTCCTTACTTGTACTCATCCTGTTATTGCTGCTATGTGGTATTGCGCTTTCATTACCTTCCGTGCAAACTTACATTGCGAAATATGCCACCGATAAAATCAATGCAGATTATAAGACTGATATTTCTGTAAATCAGGTAGCTATTACTGTATTTGGCGGTGTCAAACTGAAAAATGTGCTGGTGCGTGATCATCACAAAGATACGCTCATTTATACAGGAAGGTTAACAACAACTATTCTTGATTTTGCGCGGCTCACGTCGGGGGATTTGTTTTTTGGGACGATACGCGCAGACCAGATGGCGGTTCATATGAAAACTTACAAAGGCGAACAAGACACGAATCTGGACAGATTTATCGCTTCTTTTGATTCCGGGAAACCCTCATCAGGCAAAAAGTTTCTGATGAAAGCCGAAAAGATTGATGTGACCAACGGGCGTTTTTTATTAATAGATGAAAATCGCGCCAACTCTAAAGATGTTGACTTTTCAAAACTCAATGCCAAGGTAAGTAACTTTAAAATTTTTGGCCCGGAAGTGACTGCTACAATCGAAAAAATGTCTTTTTTGGATTACCGCGGATTATTTGTCAAAAATATGAGTTCGCAATTTGCTTATACTAAAAAACATATTTGGCTAAATAAGTTAGACCTTGTTACCGCAAATTCTTCATTTACAGGCAACGTAGCACTGAATTACCGCAGGGAAGATTTCAAGGATTTTAATAATAAAGTCCAATTTGATATCACCATAGAAAAATCGTTATTGTCAACCAATGATATTCGTTATTTTTATAAAGAATTAGGTAAAGACCAGCACTTCAGCCTCAAATCGCACATTACCGGTACACTGAATGACCTCACGTTAAAAGGATTAAGGCTAACAGACAGCAAGAATTCTCAGATTATTGGTAATGTCAATTTTAAAAACCTCTTTGGTAAAAATGACCAATATTTTTACATGAAAGGCGATTTTGACAAAATTTCTTCCAATTATAAAAACCTGACCAGATTGTTGCCCAATGTACTTGGAAAGAAATTGCCAACATCTTTGGAGAAAATCGGGCAATTCAATTTAAGCGGTAAAGCGGAAATTACGGCAAAATCAATTGAAGCCGATTTTTACATGTCAACAGCACTCGGAAACATCCAGTCTGATTTGGTCATGACCGATATTGACAATATTGATAATGCTTTCTACAAAGGAAATATTATTCTTGAAGAATTCAATATTGGTGCGTTCCTCAACAGGAAAGATTTAGGAAAAGTAACGCTCAATATTGATGTGGATGGAAAGGGTTTCGTACAGAAAAACCTAAATACTACATTCTCGGGAGACATTTATAAAATTCATTACAATGGCTATACGTATTCTAAAATAATCGTTGACGGGAATTTTAAAAATCCGGTTTTCAAAGGAAAAGTGTACATCAATGATCCGAATTTGTTTATGGATTTTGACGGATTAGTAAATCTCGGAAAAAAAGACATCGCTTACAATTTCAACACAAAAATTGATTATGCCAATCTTAAGAAACTCAATTTCATTAAGAACGATTCCATTTCTATTTTTAAAGGCGATATAAAAATGGACATATCAGGCAACAGTCTTGATGATTTAAAAGGGACAATTGACTTTACCGATACTTCATTCCAAAATAACAAAGACACCTATTACTTCGATAATTTCTCTGTTAAATCAAGTTTTGATGCTGATCGGGTTCGCACCATTTCAATCAATTCTCCTGATATTGTCGAAGGAAGCATCGTAGGTAAATTTCAGGTCAGCCAATTGCAAAAAATGGTTGAGAACTCACTCGGAAGCCTCTATGCCAATTATTCGCCCAATAAAATTAAAAAGGGACAATTCCTGAAATTCGACTTCAAAATTTACAATAAGATGATTGAAGTGTTTTATCCCGGCATAGAAATCGGTACCAATACCGCTTTCAAAGGCAGCATCAATTCTGATCAGGATGATTTTAAATTCAATTTCACTTCTCCAAAGATTACTGCTTTTGAGAATTCGTTTGACAATATCAAAATCAATATAGATAATAAAAATCCATTGTTCAACGCCTATATTGAATTGGACAGCATAAAAACAAAACAATATAAAATAAGTGATTTCAGCCTGATCAACGTTACGGCAAATGACACTTTGTTTTTACGTACCGAATTCAAAGGCGGCAATGAAGGTCAGGATGCGTTTAACCTGAATTTATACCATACCATTAACAAAGCAAAGCAGAGTGTGGTTGGAATACAAAAATCGGAATTAAAATACCGTAATTTTCAGTGGTTTCTTAATGAGAATGACACAGATGATAATAAAGTGACATTTGATAAGGCATTCAAAAATTTTGCGATTGACAACATTACTTTATCGCATGAAAATCAAAAAATCCAGCTTGCGGGAATATTGAAGGATAAGAATTATAAAGACCTGCAACTGAATTTCAGTAATGTAAAACTTGACAAACTGCTTCCATCTGTTGATAAATTTACGATTCAGGGCGATCTCAATGGTGTGGTAAATTTAAAGCAGAGCAATGCGGTATACCAACCAACAGCCGCTATAAAAATTGATAGCCTGCATTTAAATAATGTTGCTTTGGGAACGCTTAATCTGGATATTAAGGGCGATGATAATTTCAGGAAATTCTACGTGACTTCAAACATTCAAAATGAAAATGTAGAATCTTTTACTGCTGACGGAAATCTGGAGATTGCCAATAATAAGACCAATATCGATCTTGACCTGAACTTTGACAGTTTTAATCTGGGTGTACTGAGTTCACTCGGTGGTGACGTGATTTCCAACATTCGTGGTTTCGCAAGCGGAAGATCGAATATTTCGGGAGATGTCAATGATTTGGAAATCAACGGAAGGTTGTTTGTTAAAAAGGCCGGACTCGGAATTCCGTATCTTAATATCGATTACAACCTCGAAGACGATGCTATCGTTGATGTTACCGAAAAGAAATTCCTGATCCGGAACGCCACATTGCGCGACAGCAAATATGAGACTGAAGGGAAATTAAATGGAAACATTGAGCATGATAATTTCTCAGATTGGCGATTGGATCTGAGCATTACTTCAAACAGGTTGCTGGCGCTTGATACCAAGGATAGTGAAGATGCCGCTTATTTCGGAACGGCTTTTATCAATGGATCAGCTACGATTAAAGGCCCAACAAATGGGTTATTTATTAAAGTGGATGCGGAATCTGAAAAAGGAACTGTTGTTAAAATTCCGATTAATGATGCCGAATCAACCGGAGAAAACGGTTACATCCATTTCATCAGCAAAAATGAAAAATTCGACATCAAGAAAGGAATAGTCAATCAACAAACGCGGAATTATAACGGACTCGAACTTGAATTTGATTTCGATATTACGCCAGATGCGGAAGTCGAGGTGATTCTGGACCGCAATACAGGTCATGGAATGAAAGGAAAAGGTTATGGTTCGTTACTTTTCAAAATCAATACGTTAGGTAAATTCAATATGTGGGGCGATTTCCAGGCGTATGAAGGAACTTATAATTTCAAATATGGCGGATTGATTAACAAAAAATTCGATGTTAAAAAAGGTGGTTCTATCACTTGGGAAGGCGATCCGATGCGTGCCATTCTGAATCTGGAAGCCATTTATAAAACCACGGCAAACCCTGCGGTATTGCTTGAAAATCCAGATCAGAAGTACAATAAAAAAGTTCCGGTGGAAGTAGTGATCGGACTCAAAGGAAACCTGAGCAATCCCGATCCTAATTTTGAAATTAATTTCCCAACGGTAACCTCCGTATTAAAATCGGAGATACAAACCAAACTGGATGATAAAGATGTGCGCCAAAAACAGGCCCTGATTTTACTTTCTACCGGCGGTTTCCTAAGCAGTGAAGGATTGAGCCAGTCATCGATAACTAATAATTTATATGAAAAAGTGGGCGACCTTTTCGGATCCATATTCAATGACAGCGAAGGGAAAATAAATATAGGTGTTGATTTGGTGGCGGCAGAAAGAACGCCCGGACTTGAATCTGACGGTCGTGTCGGACTCACGGTTTCCACCAAAGTAAACGAAAGAATCACTATCAACGGGAAGCTCGGTGTTCCTGTTGGCGGAATTACAGAATCGGCAGTAGTAGGCGATGTAGAAGTGCAATACAGGGTTAATGAAGACGGAACGCTGAACCTGCGGGTTTTCAATAAAGAAAATGATATCAATTATATAGGACAGGGCATAGGTTATACACAAGGACTGGGAATCACTTATGAAGTAGATTTTGATACTTTTAGCGAGCTTGTCAATAAAATATTCAAAAATCAAACTCTGAAATTGGAGAAGAAAAGCGAAGACCTTATTCCTGATTCAGAATTTTTACCGGATTATATTAAATTCAAAGATGGAGAAGAGAAAAAGCAAAAAGATACGCCAAGGGTCAATTCGGATGCTATTCCGTTAGATGACTAATTTACTATTCCTGATTCAGTTAAGATAAGTTGTCTACATCCAATAAAAACTTATCAACGAAAACGTTTGAAATACCTTTATTTTATTAAACTATTAAAAACACCACCTAAAAAGTGATTGTTGTTTGCTAAATTTACATTTTAATTGTAAAAAAATGTCTAAAACGATAAAAAAAATTGGTGTGCTTACTTCAGGTGGAGATTCTCCCGGAATGAATGCCGCCATCCGTTCTGTCGTCAGAACCTGTGCTTACCATAATATAGAATGTATTGGTATTTACAGGGGTTATCAGGGAATGATCGAAGGTGATTTCAAAGAAATGGGACCACGGAGCGTAAACAATATTGTCAATAAAGGCGGTACGATTCTAAAATCGGCACGATCTAAAGATTTCATGACGCCCGAAGGCCGTAAAAAAGCCTATGACAATCTAACAAACGCTGGCGTTGATGCGCTGGTAGTCATTGGTGGCGACGGTAGCTTTACCGGAGCGGAAATTTTTAATGACGAATATGATTTTCCTGTGATGGGAATTCCGGGGACAATCGATAATGACATCTTCGGAACCAGCCACACTTTAGGATACGATACAGCACTCAATACTGTCGTAGAAGTCATTGATAAAATCCGAGATACTGCAAGTTCCCACAACCGCTTGTTCTTTGTGGAAGTAATGGGACGCGATGCCGGACACATTGCATTAAATGCCGGAATAGGTGCAGGAGCTGAAGAAATCCTCATTCCCGAAGAGGATCTCGGATTGGAAAGATTACTCGATTCATTGAAAAAAAGCAAAGCTTCCGGTAAATCTTCGAGTATTGTAGTAATTGCGGAAGGCGATAAAATCGGTAAAAATGTTTTCGAACTTAAAGACTATGTAGAAACCAACCTGCCGGAATATGATGTGCGTGTTTCTGTTCTCGGACACATGCAACGCGGTGGATCGCCATCTTGTTTCGATCGGGTTCTGGCCAGTCGTCTCGGCGTAAAAGCTGTCGAATCGCTACTGGAAGGCAAATCAAATTACATGGTTGGGTTATTAAGCGATAAAGTCGCATTAACGCCATTGGAACAAGCTATAAAAGGACATACAGAAATTGACAAGGAATTACTAAGAGTATCCGACATCATGTCAACATAAATAAAATTTAATCAGTATCTAATCGGCATAAGCCAAAAGCAAATTATAAAATGTCAAAAGTAAAATTAGGAATAAACGGTTTTGGAAGAATTGGAAGAATTGTTTTCAGGGAAACATTCAACAGAGACAATGTAGAAGTGGTAGCCATCAACGACTTACTTGATGTAGATCATTTGGCTTATTTATTAAAATATGATTCTGTTCACGGCCGTTTCAACGGAACTGTTGAAGTGAAAGAAGGAAAACTTTTCGTTAACGGAAGAAATATCCGCATCACTGCCGAAAAAGATCCTGCAACCCTGAAATGGGATGAAGTTGGAGTAGATGTAGTTGCAGAGTGCACCGGAATTTTTACCACACTCGAAACCGCACAATCGCACATCAAAGGCGGCGCAAAAAAAGTAATCATTTCAGCACCTTCGGCAGACGCTCCGATGTTTGTAATGGGAGTGAACCATACCGAGGCTACAGCTGCGGATACTGTTGTTTCCAACGCTTCTTGTACAACAAACTGCTTAGCGCCATTAGCCAAAGTAATCAATGATAATTTCGGAATTGTAGAAGCTTTAATGACAACCGTTCATGCGACCACTTCAACTCAAATGACTGCCGACGGTCCATCGAGAAAAGATTGGAGAGGCGGTCGCGCGGCAAGCGTCAATATCATTCCTTCTTCTACAGGTGCTGCAAAAGCGGTTGGAAAAGTAATTCCGGAATTGAATGGAAAATTGACAGGAATGTCGTTCCGTGTTCCAACGGTTGACGTTTCCGTAGTCGATCTGACTGTAAAAGTGGCGAAGGAAACGACTTACGAAGAAATTATGAAAGTATTGAAAAACGCTTCTGAAACTGATTACAAAGGCGTTATCGGATATACCGAAGATGACGTGGTTTCACAGGATTTTATATCCGACACGCGCACTTCAATTATTGATGCGAAAGCCGGAATCGGATTGAATTCTACTTTCTTCAAAATCGTATCATGGTACGATAACGAGTATGGATATTCAAGTAAATTAATCGATTTGTCCGTGCATATTGCAGGTTTAAAATAAGATAGTATATTTACCAAAAATCCCGTTATTGTTTATTAACGGGATTTTTTTATCATTCTGAACACCCAATTTTAGAAAAAGGATCAGAAGCTATTCCTGCTATCCGTTGCAATCTTTTTTAAAAATTCCCCTTCCGCTTGCGCTTCAGGGCAACCTCTAAAAAAGGATTTCCACTACTATCAGGGCTAGACCACTAACCAACAAAAAACCACATTTAGTTTGACGGAAATTCCGGATACTAAATTTTAAAACCCTTATACTAAATGAAACTACTCGTAGACAGCGGTTCCACAAAAGCCGATTGGATTGCCATTGACGACTCAGGAAAAGTACTTTTCACTACGCAATCACTCGGATTAAATCCCGAAGTTTTATCAAAAGAAGAAGTGATCAGCCGTCTGGATGATAAATTTGACATCTCACACAACAAAGACAAAGCAGATTACCTGTTTTTTTACGGTGCCGGTTGCGGAACCGACCGCATGAAGAATTTTCTCGCCGAAGTTTTTGAAGAGTATTTTAAAAACGCCAAGGTTTCTGTACATGAAGATACCTATGCTGCCGTTTACGCGACAACGCCAAAAGATGAGGAAGCCATTGTTTCGATCTTAGGCACCGGATCCAATTGCAGCTATTTTGATGGTAAAGTATTGCACCAAAAAGTACAGTCTTTAGGTTATATTGCTATGGATGATTGTTCGGGAAACCGTTTCGGGCGCCATTTGCTCCGCGGTTATTATTTCAATAAAATGCCAAAAGACCTTGCAAAGGAATTCGAAGAAGAATATAATGTTGACGCGGATTATATCAAAGCCAATTTATACAAGGAACCCAATCCGAATGCTTACCTGGCTACATTTGCAAAGTTTATTATCAAACACAAAGACAATGAATTCTGCCGGAAATTTATTTTTGAGGAAATGGAATCTTTTGTAGAAAACTATATCAAACAGTTTGACAACTATAATAAAATTCCGGTGCATTTCGTAGGCTCAATCGCTTTCTACCTTAAAGAAGAATTGGAAGAAGTATTGAAAAAGCATGGTATCACTATAGGAAATGTATTGCGCCGGCCTATTGACGGATTGATTGCGTACCACATTCTTAACAAATAATTCATTGCCGCAAAGGGCGTAAGACACGAAGCAGCTTAGCGCCTTTGCAGCAAAAAAAATACTACATGGAAATTGCAATTATTGCCCACGACCGCATGAAAGCTGATATGGTGCAGTTCCTCAACAGAAACAAATCATTGCTGATTGCAGAAAATATTTCTTTGATCGCAACCGGAACAACAGGCGGACAGGCTGAAGATGCAGGGTTTAGCGTCAGAAAAATGCTATCCGGACCAATGGGTGGCGACGCGCAGATTGCGGCAAGGGTTGCTGAAGGCAAAACGAAAATGGTATTGTTCTTTAAAGATCCGAATTCGAGCCACGCTCATGAAGTCGACATCAATATGCTAATCAGGGTTTGTGATGTGCACAATGTTCCTTTGGCCACGAATGAAGCTACAGCGCAACTGTTGCTGACTGCTATCGCATTGCTACCATAGAAATCTCGACATTGACGCTTTTGGGCAATGCCACTACTTCTACCGTTTCTCTCGCAGGAGCGGTTTTTTCGTCAAAATAAGTTCCATACACCACGTTTACAGTGGCAAAATCTCCCATGTCGGTCAGATATATAGTAGTTTTGATTACATTTTCGAATGTCATATCAGCGGCTTCCAAAATTGCTTGTAGGTTTTTCATCACGCGTTCGGTTTCTGTCTGTACACTATGAAGCGTCAAATGTTGTGTTTCCGGATCAATAGCAATCTGACCCGAAGTGTATAAAGTATTTCCGGCTAAAATGGCCTGGCTGTACGGACCAATTGGCAACGGTGCCTTATCTGTAAAGATGATTTGCTTTTCCATTGTATAATTGTATTTTGGTTAAATAATTATCTTAGTACCCTGTCGCTTACGTTTCGCTTTTCCCATTTGATATCGCTGAGCACTCCGGACTTGATGCCGATAAAGAAATTCCAGTTGGCATAAGTTCCGAAAGGCGACCAGTTAAAATCCATTCTCCAGCTCAACAAATCCCTTTCAAACCTAAATTGTGTCAGTGTAACACCTTTCTGCACAAAATCATATCCTGTAGAAACACCCACTTTCCATTTGGGAGTCAGATCCGTATTTACAGAAACCATGATCGAATTTCCGGTAATTTGCTTTACCCTGTTGGCGTTCGTATAGGTTAATTGATAAGCAAAGGTCATATCCCAGGGCAAATCTACGTTATAGAAACCTTTAAAATTATCTTCTTCATCTTCATCACTGTCTTCATCAAATTGGCTTTGCCTGCGGTCACTGAAGTCGGTATTGGTTCCGAACAAATCATCATCACGCCCGCCATTTCGCTGTCCTTGTACATTCTTCTTTTTGGCATCCTTTTCATAATCTTTGCTTGACAATGTATAATTGATCGTCATGTTGGCGCTTGTCATACGGAAAAGGCTTCCGCCGTTATCGATATTGAAAGTATTGATATCACGTCCGGAGTTGTCTATGGCATACGGGTTTAGCGTCATTCCAAAGTTCACATTCATTTTATCTTTGAACAAAAGCGTTCCGCCACTGATGCGCAACGGTTCCCACTTGAGGGAATCTTTAGAGAAACTGTAGGAAGAAGAGAAGGTAAGGTTGTTGATCAGGATTACTTTTTTTGGTTCTGTTTTCGTCGAATCACTATCTCTTACTTTGGCTTCAAATTTATTGGAAAGATTGAAACCTACGCCATGGTTATAGCTTTTGCTAGGTGCGCCAAAGATTCCGCTTTCAAAGCGCGTATATTCCTTGACCATTCTTCCGCTTGCATCAGCTGCGTAAGTGTCATAATACTGGTCAAAACTTGGCGCGTAATTGTAAGATACTGACGGACTCATGACATGTCGTATGGCTTGAATTTTTTTGGTTTCATTAAACTTAAAGGTACCATAGACAACTGTTCCGATACCAGATGAAAAATTGTAAGTACGAAAGGAATCGAATTTATTGACATCAGTTATCGAGTCTGTTCGTGTCAACGGATCGTAAGATTTACGGATCGTTTTCAAATACCACACTTCTTCGTAATTGATGGATGGCGTAACGCTCAAATACTTTAAAATTTTGAAGTTGGTGCTTAATGGGATACGGTGTTGCATTCCGACTTTGGCATCTTTGAACATTTCAGACTTAAAGAATTCTGAATCGGTTGTTACATATTCATTTCTTCCGCTCAGGCTATATTGGAGGTTGATGTTTTTAAAAGCTCCTTTTTTAATGCCGTCTTTCGGGGCAAAAGGGAAAATCCTGTCAACACTCACCTGAAGCGTTGGCAAAGTCATATTGATTACCTGCGTATTTGTATTTTGAGAATGCTGAGCTGTCAAAGACATATTGACTTGCGGAACGCTATTGAATGTTTTGGAATACGAAATCGAGGAATTTAAAGTGTTGTTAAGCTGCGAACTCATATTAAGCTGGCTCAGCGATTGCTGGAAATATTTACTGCTTCCTAAATTTACAGAGGCTGAAAATCGGGAATTCGGACTTGATTTTGCATCTTGTGAATGCGACCATTGAATGTTGTAAATATTGGTCTTGGTATAATCAGGAAATCCACGTTCACTAAAAATTTGGTTTTCAAAGCGGACGTTTACATTTCCGCGAAAGCGGTATCTTTTTGCATAACTGGATTCAAAACGCATGGCATAACCTCCATTCGTATAATAATCACCAAGGATCGCAAGGTCGTAATTATCGCTCAGTGCCAGATAATATCCACCATTCTGGAGCGAATAGCCTTGGTTTCGTGTGTCGTTAAAAGTAGGGATTATCACTCCTGACTGGCTTTCTTCGGTCATCGGAAAAAAGGCGAATGGAAGTGCGAGAGGTGTTGGAACATCAGCAATAACCATATTGGTCAAACCGGTAACTACTTTTTTGCCGGGAACATATTTTACGCGGCTCGTACGAAAATAATATTCAGGATCTTCAATGTCCTTGGAAGTCGTAAAACGCGCGCCTTTCATGAAATATACCGAGTCGTTGATTCTTTTGGCAACATCTGCCTTGAATTTAAATTCGCCTTGGTCAGTTCTTGAATTCCAGATCAGCGCCTTTTTGGTTTTGTAATTGAAACGTATGGAATCAGGTTCTACAACATTGCTACCTTGCTTAAAATTAGGCAATTGCGTATAAGCTCCGGACGAATCTTTAATCCGTCCTGCATACACTTCGTTTTTCTCATAATTGAAGACAATGATTCCGGCTTTAAGTTCTATATCCTGATAATAGAGTTCGGCTTTATCATAAAGCGTAATGAGCTTTTTTTTCTGGTCTAATTTGGTGTATTTTTCAGCTTTATATCTGATCTTGCTTTCAAGCAGTGCCTTTTTGGGTTTTATCGTATCCGATGTAATGGTGTCGGCAATTTTAGACAAGTCTGTGATATTGACAGAAGTACTGTCTGGTTTTTTCTCTAAAGGAGTTGAAATGGTTTTGTTGTTTAATTCCTGCGCGTATATTTTACCCGTTCCCGTTGTTAGGAAAAATGCTGATAAAACGATATGAAATAAGTTTGTCCGCAAAGGTTTAAATACTATTTTTGTAAAAAGATGGCTGACTTTTTGACGCGCCAAACTTACATATAAATTTCCGTCAAAAATAAACATTTATCAAATTTAAAACCATTAGGTTTTTATTAAAATTAACTTTATTAGTTACTATGAATAAATTGCATAAAATCAACTATTTATTTCAAATTCTGTTTTGCTTCGCAGCATTTTCTTCATATAGCCAGACCAATTCAAAATTCAAAGTCACACTCGATGCCGGACATGGCGGAAAAGACTATGGAGCGATTTATCATGGCCATATTGAAAAAAATATTGCGCTTGCGGTGACGCTGAAAGTAGGGAAGATATTAGAAGGAACGCCAAATTTCATTGTGAATTATACCCGCAAAACTGATATATTCATTGATTTGATCGAAAGAGCCAACATTGCCAACCGTGTGGATGCCAACATTTTCGTATCAATGCACTGCAATGCCAATAAAAATACTGTCGCTGACGGGACGGAAACCTATGTGATGGGTATGACCAAAAACGCTTCAAGTCTCGCTGTCGCGAAAAGTGAGAATGAGGTTGTGACTCTGGAAAAAGATTACAAGCAAAAGTATGAAGGTTTTGATCCCAACAACCCAAGTTCGATGATTGGAGTAACGCTGATGCAGGAAGAATATCAGGAAAACAGTATCGCATTGGCCAGTAAAATCGAGGATGCTTTTGCGTCTTTAGGCAAAAAAATCAGAGGTGGCGGCGTAAAACAAGCGCCTTATATGGTATTACACAAGGCTTATATGCCACGGGTTTTGATTGAAATGGGGTTTATTTCGAATCCGGTTGAAGGTGCGCGACTGGACTCTGAAGAAGGTCAGGATGAAATTGCGCAAGCGATTGCAGATGCCATCATCAGCTATAAAAAAGAATACTTTGGCAATGGGAACAACGAAAGCCCGGAAGACAGGCCTTCAAAAAAGATTGTTGAAAAACCTGTTAAAGAATCAATACCTGTAAAAAATGAAACAGTAATAGAAAAACCTGTAGAAAGAAATCCTGTTCCAACTGTGGAAATTTCAGATATTGTTTTCAAAGTACAGATTTCTGCAACCAGCCGGAAAATTGATACGACTCCAAATAACTTTAAAGGACTCGACGATATTTCTGTAATAAGCGATAACGGAACACTTTTCAAGTATATGTACGGTGAAACCAAAGATTATAATACTGCCAAAAAAAATCTCGAAGAAGCACGTTCCAAAGGATTTTCATCAGCCTATATCACTGCATTTAAAAACGGAAAAAAAATTACCATTCAGGAAGCCCTGAAAAATTAGTACTTCGTCCGAATAAATATCTTAAATTTGCCTAAAACATATAATTTTGAAAATCACAAAAGAAATTAAAACCGCAATATTAGTTATTTCCTCAATCCTGTTATTTATCTGGGGATACAGTTTTTTAAAAGGAAGGGATCTGTTTACAGAATACAGGACATTTTACGTTGCCTACGATAACGTGGAAGGCCTTGCTGCTTCGGCGCCAATTACGATCAACGGACTCGTGGTTGGAAAGGTAAGTGGCATACAGCTTGAAAACAATGGAAAGCTGTTAGTAGAATTACAGATAAAAAGTGATTTTCCAATTTCCAAAACCAGCGTGGTATCAATATACGAACCCGGATTGATTGCCGGTAAGCAAATCATGATCATTCCCGATCTGACCAATCAGGAAGCCGCGCCAACAGGTTCACGTTTGCAGGGAATCAATAAACCGGGATTGACGACACTCGTTGGTGAAAAACTGGCACCGTTGCAGGAAAAACTGGATAAGGTTTTGGCGAATGCCGATAAATTATTAGGCGGAATCAATAATGTTCTCGATGCTGAAAGTCAGGCGCATTTGAAAAAAAGCCTTGCAGAATTGAGCCAGACAATGGAGCAATTTCATAAAGCTTCTACGAGTTTGAATGGTATCATGGAAAATAATAAAGGCAAAATTGACGGAATCGTTACCAACTTTAACAAAGTTTCCGGAGATTTCTCTAAAATATCCGATTCCCTTCAGAAAGCCGACCTTGGGAAAACTGCTAAAAATCTTCAGTTGACTTTAAATAAAGTTGATCAGATTATGGCCGACCTGAATTCAGGTAAAGGAACAATGGGTAAACTGCTTAAAGATGATGCGCTGTATTCTAATTTGGCTAAAACTTCCAAAGAACTAGAATTATTATTACAGGATGTGAGGTTGAACCCAACGCGCTACGTCAATGTTTCGCTTTTCGGGAAAAAGAATAAACCTTATGTTGCGCCAGCGGTTACCGATTCGATTAAAAAATAAAGTTGGCTTATGAGCTATTTAGATAATATTTTATTCGCGATTTTACTGGGTTTTGGAGTAGTTTTTTTTGCAATCAACATCAAGAAAATCATACGCAATATAAAGCTTGGTCAGGATATCAACCGATCTGATAATCCGGGAGAAAGATGGGCCAATATGGCTTTGATCGCGATGGGTCAGTCTAAAATGGTCAAACGACCTATTGCGGGAATCCTTCATATATTTGTCTATGTCGGCTTTGTTATTATCAATGTAGAAGTGCTTGAGATTATTATCGACGGTCTTTTCGGAACGCACCGCATATTTTCTTTCCTCGGAATATTTTACAACATTCTCATCGGTTCTTTCGAAATCCTCGCTATTCTGGTATTGTTTGCCGTGGTCACTTTTTTGATCCGCAGAAATATTATAAAATTAAAACGGTTTATCAGTTCTGATTTAAAAGGCTGGCCGAAAAGCGATGCCAATTACATCCTGTATTTTGAAATTGTCCTGATGTCTTTGTTTCTAATCATGAACGCCGCAGATTACCATTTGCAGTTATTGGGTTTCGGTCATTATGAAATTGCAGGTGCTTTTCCTGTTTCGCAGTTTATTGAGCCTGTTTTCAATGGCATGAATGAATCCACGGTTATGATGATCGAAAGGGCTGTTTGGTGGCTTCATATCACCGGGATTTTGATCTTCCTTAATTATCTTTATTTTTCAAAACACCTGCATATTCTTTTGGCTTTCCCGAATACTTATTATGCCGATCTGAATCCGAAAGGAAAATTTGACAATCTGGAATCGGTTACTAAAGAAGTGAAACTGATGATGGATCCGAACGCTGATCCTTTTGCCGCTGCTCCGATAGATGAGAACGCTGTTCCCGGTAAATTTGGTGCGAGTGATGTCCAGGATTTAAATTGGGTGCAATTACTCAATGCTTACACTTGTACAGAGTGCGGACGCTGTACTTCTGCTTGTCCGGCCAATATTACCGGTAAAAAATTGTCTCCCCGAAAAATCATGATGGATACGAGAGACAGATTGGAAGAAGTCGGTAAAAATATTGATGCTAACAAGGGTGTTTTTATTCCGGATAATAAAACATTATTGAATGATTACATCACACCCGAAGAACTTTGGGCGTGTACATCCTGCAATGCATGTGTAGAAGAATGCCCTGTGAATATCAGTCCGCTTTCAATCATTATGGACATGCGACGATATCTGGTTATGGAACAAAGCGCGGCACCAATGTCATTGAACGCAATGATGACCAATGTAGAAAACAACGGAGCACCATGGCAATACAACCAACAGGACAGATTAAACTGGAAAAACGAAAATTAGGAACCATTAAATAAAAATCCTCTTATATGTGAGCTTAAGAGTGTTTTTAATAAATTTTTAAATCGAAATTAATTAGAGACAAACGAAAATGAAAGCGGAAGAAATTGAAAAAAGCTTACAACAGGCAACTGAAAACGGACAGCACATCAGTCCGATATTGCCGGAAGGAATTAAGAATTATTTAATTGATATTGACGGAACGGTTTGCGATGATATTCCAAATGAAGAACCGGAGAGAATGCTTACGGCAGAATTGTATCCGGATGCATTGCGAACACTCAATAAATGGTATGATGAAGGCCATGTGATTTTTTTCTTTACCTCAAGAACTGAAGCGCATCGCGAATACACTGAAATCTGGCTCAAAAAGCACGGCTTCAAATACCACGGAATTGTATTTGGAAAACCACGTGGTGGAAATTACCACTGGATCGACAATCATCTGGTAAAAGCAACCCGTTACAGAGGTCATTTTACCGATCTGATAGAAAAAGAAGTAACCATTCAGGTTTTCGATGACGGAAAACATGAGTAAATAATCAACTTTGTTGCAGCGCTTTAGCATTTTGCGGCAAAAAAACAAGTAATATGTCTGAGAATTTAATCGTGCCAACGATGGCAGAAATGTTAGCGCAGGGCAAACAACCCGAAGTATTATTCTGGGTTGGATGCGCGGGAAGTTTTGACGACAGGGCTAAAAAAATCACCAAAGCATTTGTACGGATTTTAAACCGTGCCAATGTTGAATTTGCCGTACTCGGAACAGAAGAAAGCTGCACCGGTGATCCTGCAAAAAGGGCAGGGAATGAGTTTCTCTTTCAGATGCAGGCCATGATGAATATTGAGGTCTTGAATGCTTATGAGGCTAAAAAAATAGTTACTGCCTGTCCACATTGCTTCAATACACTAAAAAATGAATATCCGGAATTGGGTGGTAAATACGAAGTGATCCATCATACTGAATTTCTTAAATCGCTCTTAGATACTGGAAGACTCACTATTGAAGGTGGAAAATTCAAAGGCAAACGCATTACTTTCCACGACCCGTGTTATTTGGGAAGAGCCAATAGTATTTATGAAGCGCCGAGGGATTTGATCCAAAAACTCGACGTAGCACTCGTAGAAATGAAACGTTCCAAAGCAAATGGCTTGTGCTGTGGTGCCGGTGGCGCGCAAATGTTCAAAGATGCCGAACCGGGAAACAAAGAAGTCAATGTAGAGAGAACCGAAGACGCGCTTGAAACCCAACCTGAAATTATCGCGGCCGCATGTCCGTTTTGCAACACAATGCTTACGGATGGTGTTAAAAACAAAGAAAAGGAAACAGAAGTAAAGGTGATGGATATTGCCGAACTCATCGCAAATGCCCAGGATTTATAATTCTTAAATCCAAATTTAAAATCACAAACCATGTACGTTCCATTTGAAAATTTACCACCTGAATCCAGAATTTGGATTTATCAGTCCAACAGAAAATTTTCTGATGACGAATTCACAGCTATAGAAATCGATCTGAAAGCTTTTATAGACACATGGGCAGCGCACAGAACTGCACTTGAGGCTTCCTACCAATTAAAATACAACCGTTTTATCATTCTTGCTGTTAATCAGGAAGCACAAGCCGCTACAGGATGTTCGATAGATGCTTCAGTCCAGTTTATTCAGGAACTTGAGCAAAAATATGCCGTCGATTTACTGGATAAAATGAATGTTACTTTCAAACTTGGTGCCCATATTGCCCACAAGCCTTTGATTGAATTCAAAAAAATGGCCAAAGAAAAAGCAGTATCCGGAAACACAATTGTTTTCAATAATCTCGTTAATACTATTGAAGAATGGAATGACAGTTGGGAAGTTCCCGCTGCCGATAGCTGGCACAGTCGTTTCTTTTAATACAATTTTTAATGAAAAACACTTCTTTCAAAATACTCTTTTTGAGCGGCCTCCTTGCATTGGCCATAAGCTGCGGAACAAAGAAGCCGGTTATTGCCAAAACCCCTGAAATTATTTCTGCTGCTCCTGAAATTAAAAAAATCAACAATCCGCTTGAGGTTGATTTTGATTCAGAAACCGAAAAAAAATGGGTAGACAGTATTTATAAAACTCTGACTTTTGATGAAAGGATAGGGCAATTGTTTATGGTTTCGGCTTATTCCAATAAAGATTCGCTTCATGCCAAATCTGTAGATAAACTGATTCAGGAAAATAAAGTCGGCGGACTCATTTTCTTTCAGGGCGGACCAGTACGCCAGGCGAAACTGACGAATCGGTTTCAATCAAAATCAAGAATTCCATTACTTATAGGAATTGATGCCGAATGGGGATTGGGCATGCGTCTCGATTCGACCTATCGCTATCCATGGAACATGACTTTGGGTGCTATCAAAGATAAAAAGCTAATTGAAAAAATTGGTGCCCAAATGGGTGAACAAAATAAAAGGATTGGCGTTCATTTTAATTTCGCGCCGGTTTTAGATATCAATACCAATCCGAAAAATCCCATTATTGGTTTTCGGTCCTTTGGCGAAAGCAAGGAAAATGTGGCAGAAAGCGCGTTGGCTTTAATGAAAGGCTATCAGGGACAAGGATTGCTGTCGACCGGAAAGCATTTCCCCGGACATGGAGATACTGAAATTGATTCACACGCAGCACTTCCAACAATTACATTTTCCAAAGAACGATTGAACGATGTGGAGTTTTATCCGTATAAAAAATTGTTTAACGAAGGCCTGTCTTCGGTAATGGTTGCCCATTTGAACGTGCCAAGCCTTGAACCACGCGAAAATATTCCTTCATCGGTTTCCCACACAATTATTACCGATGTGCTCAAAAAGCAACTCGGCTTTAAAGGTTTGGTTTTTACCGATGCGCTGAATATGAAAGCAGCGAGTAATTTCAGGAAACCGGGTGAAATCGATCTCGAAGCTTTTTTAGCCGGGAATGACATTTTGCTTTGTCCCGAAAATGTGCCGGTCGCAGCCGAAAAGATCTGCCAGGCAATACAGGATAGTGTGATCTCTGACGAAAGGATGGCCTATTCCGTTAAGAAAATCCTGAAATACAAATACAGGACGGGATTACAAAATTACAAACCAATTGCGATTCCGAATATCTACAACGATATTAATCCTTCCAAAAATGATGCGCTTCAATATGAATTGTATGAGAACGCTATTACCGTTTTAAAAAACAAAGATGAAATTTTACCAATTAACGATTTGGAAAACAGCAAGATAGCTTATGTAAAATTAGGTGATGATACCAATACGTCATTCGTAGCAACATTGAAAAAATATACTGAAGTGACTCAGGTCACCGACGAATATCTCGATTGCCTGATGGAAAAATTACAAGATTACAATACGGTTATTATCGGTTTTCACAAATCAGATAAAGCCTGGAAAAAATATGATTTTACGGCAAGCGAATTGACGTGGCTTCAGGAGATTGCCAAAAAGAAAACAGTAATTCTCAATATATTTACGAAGCCATATTCACTACTTCCGATAACCAATTTTGATGATATCGAAGCTGTCGTTATGTCGTATCAAAATAGCGATATCGCACAGGAAGTTTCTGCCGAACTGCTATTTGGAGCCATTGATGCCAAAGGAAAACTGCCTGTTTCCATCAATACGAATTTTACGGTAAATGACGGACTTACAACTCAAAAACTCAATCGTCTTGGTTTTACGGCGCCGGAAAATGCGGGTATGAATCCGGTTGTGCTTTCTAAGATTGACAATCTGGCTAACTTTGCCATTTCCAATAAGATGACACCAGGAATTCAGGTACTTGTCGCCAGAAAAGGAAAAGTAGTTTACCAGAAATCTTTTGGGTACCACAATTATGAAAATAAGGTAAAAGTAGTGAATTCTGATATCTATGATATCGCATCGCTGACAAAAATCGTAGCGACTTTGCCGAATGTGATGCAGCAATACGACCAGCAAAAAGTTACAATGGAAACGACATTGGGAAAGATGCTTCCGCTTTTTCAAAATTCTGATAAGAAAGACATTTCGTTTAAAGATTTGATGTCGCATTACGCCCAGTTACAGGCATGGATTCCGTTTTACAAAGCGACGCTCGACAGTTCAAAAACACCATTACCCAAATATTACAGCAAAGTAGCGACCACCAATTTTTCAAAAAAGGTAGCTGATAGTCTTTTCATCCGTAATGATTACCACGATACGATTATGAAATTGATAGTGAACAGCAAACTGCTTCCTAAAAAGGAATACAAATACAGCGATTTCACTTTTATCATCCTCAAAGAATACCTGGAAAGAAGTACAGGAAAGAAATTAGAAGATCTGGTGCAGCAGCAATTTTATAATTCGCTTGGAATGAATAACACGACATTCAATCCGTTGGAGAAATTCAACAAATACATTATTCCACCAACAGAAAAAGACACTTACTTCCGTCATCAGGTCATTCAGGGATATGTACATGATATGGCTGCGGCTATGGAAGGCGGAATTGCGGGACATGCCGGGATTTTCTCAAATGCAATGGATGTAGCCAAGATGATGCAGCTCTATCTCCAAAAAGGGAATTATGGCAGCAAACAATATTTTTCCGATAAAACGTTTGCAGATTTTAATACGTGTTATTTCTGCGCTGAAGGCAACAGAAGAGGAATTGGTTTTGATAAGCCGCAATTGCCCGGAACTGCCGGACCAACTTGCGGATGCGTTTCCATGAACAGTTTCGGGCATACGGGATTTACCGGAACGATTGCCTGGGCTGATCCGGAAACTGATATTGTATATATATTTTTATCCAACAGGACTTTTCCTGATGCGACCGAAAATAAACTTTCCAAAGCAAATATTCGTGAAGATATCCAAAAAATCATTTACGAAGCCATTGTTAAATAATTTGGATTCTACTTTAGATTAAAAGAGGTTCATTAAATAAATGAGACTTTTTATTTTAACGTAACTTTCCGGATTGCATTGTTAATTTTGCTTAAATTCGTTCAGTTAAAAATCAACTATGAAAATAGCAATTGTTTGTTATCCGACCTTTGGCGGAAGTGGCGTTGTTGCTACAGAACTCGGATTAGAACTCGCGCGCCGCGGTCACGAAATACACTTTATTACTTACAGTCAGCCCGTGCGTCTGGCACTACTCAATAAAAATGTCCATTACCACGAGGTGAATGTGCCTGAATATCCTTTATTCCATTACCAACCCTATGAATTGGCTTTGTCGAGTAAGTTGGTTGACATGGTTAAGTTGTATAAAATAGAACTGTTGCATGTACATTATGCCATTCCGCATGCTTATGCAGGTTATATGGCCAAGCAAATGCTGCGCGAAGAAGGAATTGATATTCCAATGGTTACTACATTGCACGGAACAGATATTACACTAGTTGGCAACCATCCGTTTTACAAGCCAGCGGTAACCTTCAGTATCAATCAATCGGATATTGTAACTTCAGTTTCCCAAAACCTGAAAGATGAAACCCTTAAATTATTCAATATTACCAATGACATAGAAGTCATTCCCAACTTTATTGAATTGAATAAAAATATTGTGGAAGCTAATATCCCGTGTTACCGATCGGCGATAGCAAGTAAGGAAGAACGTGTAATTACACACATTAGCAACTTTAGAAAAGTAAAACGAATTCCGGACATCATTAAAATATTTTATAAAATCCAGCAGCAAATTCCCGCCAGACTGATGATGGTTGGCGATGGTCCTGAAAAGGAAAAAGCCGAAAGATTGTGTAATGAACTAGGAATACAGGACAAAGTCATCTTTTTTGGCAACAGCAATGAGATCGATAAGATATTAAGTTATTCCGATTTGTTCCTATTGCCTTCACAAACTGAAAGTTTCGGACTCGCAGCTTTGGAAGCAATGGCCTGTGGCGTTCCAGTAATATCAAGCAATTCAGGCGGTTTGCCTGAAGTGAATTTTGAAGGCATTTCAGGCTACCTGAGCGATGTTGGGAATATTGATGAAATGGCTTCCAACGCACTCAAGATACTAAAAGACGAAACCACTTTAAATCAGTTTAAAAACAGGGCGCTCGAAACTGCCAAACAATTTGACATCCAAAATATATTGCCGCTGTATGAGGAACTGTATTTGAGAGCTATCAGCATTTACGCGTAAATTCAAAAACCAAACGTTATAAAAGAATGAAAAAAGTTATTGCTTTTGCACTTGTTTTAATCACCGTTTCCTGCTCAACGACCATAAAAACTACGTACAAACCTTTGTATGAAGTGCTTACCAAACAAAATGATGGCGGTGCCAGTATCCAGTTTTATGAAATATTGACAGAAGAAAGAGAAATAAAAATGCTTCAGAATGATGAAAAACTCAAGAAGAAAATCAAGCCTGAAGACATCAAAACTTCCAATTTTGTTATTTTAAACATGGGAGAAAAAACATCCGGCGGTTATTCTGTCGGTATTAAAAACGCAACTGAAACCGGAGATAAAATCATCATTACTGTTGAAGAAAAAGCACCTGCTTCCGGCGAAATGACTGCATCGATTATTTCTTATCCGTATACAATTGTAAAAATCAACTCGAAGAAAACAATTGTAATCCAATAAAAAAGACCTGTCAGCGACAGGTCTTTTTTATTGGGTATTTTTATTTAAAACTGGTATCTCACCGCAATTCCGATATCAGCCCCAATAGCATCATCATAATACGTGTTGCTTCCTATTTCCGGACGAAAGTCAAGTGAAATCAACAACGGAATATCAAAATTATACTCAATACCAATGTCTCCGGCTACAAAAGCAAAAGTTCCTTTATCATCAGGATAATAGCCATAAGGATAATTATTACCATTACCATTATTGTAATAATTTTTTTTGTAATTGTAGCGGTAACTGCCTAATCCAGCGCCAGCACCGGCATACCAATTGAATCCGCCTTCAATATTCCAAACCCATTGAAAAAGACCAGCTAACTTTACAGCTTCAAGATTTCTGCTGTTTCTAACACCGAGATCAAATTCAAGCCGGTTATTTTTAAGCACCGCTCTTTGGTAAGAAGCCTCAGCTCCAAATCCGTCATTGTCTCCAATTCGCAATCCGATTGCGTTTTTTGAAATTGTTTGTGCCTCGCTGCTAAATGCCAATCCAATGACCATCAAAGCAGATAAAATTAATTTTCTCATAATGTTCTTTGTTTTTGTTTCAGCAAATATAAAAGGTAAGATTAGTACTATTTTTCCAAAATGTTGCAAGATTCCCATCGGCAGCTTCTCATTTTCAAACATAAATCTTACATTTGTTCAAAACAGAAATATGGCGGGCAATAGTTACGGAACGGTTTTTAGAATTACTACTTTTGGAGAATCGCATGGAGAAGCGTTAGGCGGCATCATAGATGGCTGTCCCGCTGGAATCCAACTTGATTTTGCTGCCATTCAGAATGAAATGGAACGCCGGAAACCTGGCCAGTCTGCTATCGTAACACAGCGCAAGGAAGAGGATGAAGTGCAATTCCTGTCGGGGATTTTCGAAGGTAAAACTACCGGAACTCCCATTGGCTTCATTATCCCAAACACCAACCAGAAATCAGATGATTATTCGCATATCAAAGACACTTATCGGCCGAGCCACGCTGACTATGTCTATGAAAAAAAATATGGCATCCGTGACTATCGTGGTGGTGGCAGAAGTTCAGCACGGGAAACAGCAAGTAGAGTTGTAGCTGGCGCTGTGGCGAAACAAATGCTCAAGGATATTAAAATTAACGCATTTGTTTCTTCTGTAGGAGACATATTTATTGATAAACCCTATCAGGATCTTGATTTTTCTAAAACAGAAAGCAATCCGGTGCGCTGTCCGGATATTGCAACAGCTGAAAAAATGGAAGCTTACATACGCGAAATCCGCAAGCAGGGCGATACCGTCGGTGGAACTGTAACTTGTGTGTTGCAGAATGTACCCATTGGTTTGGGCGAACCTGTTTTTGACAAACTCCATGCTGAATTGGGCAAAGCGATGCTTTCCATTAATGCGGTCCACGGTTTCGAATATGGAAGCGGCTTCTGCGGCGCAAGGATGAAAGGCAGCGAGCACAATGATTTGTATTTGCCCGACGGAAGTACAAAAACCAATTTATCAGGTGGAATTCAAGGCGGGATTTCAAATGGCATGGATATTTATTTTCGTGTGGCTTTTAAGCCTGTTGCTACAATTATGCAGTTACAGGAAGTGCTTGACAGCCAAGGGAATATTGTAGAAGTGCAAGGCAAAGGCCGTCATGATCCATGTGTTGTTCCGCGTGCGGTTCCTATCGTTGAGGCGATGGCCGCAATTGTATTGGCCGATTTCTACCTGCTTAATAAAACTTACAATAAAAATTTTTAGAAGCATATTCCCGCTTTCGCCTTTATCTTTGTTCGTGCCTCACAAAGGATATCGGCTCTATCAGGGCTAGGCTTTTCGAAAATAAGTAAATCTATAACTCAAATTGGGCATTGTATCTTTCAGAAAAACAAATAATTGAATATGACAACAACCGAAAAAAAACCATCTTTTTTATCCAATCTAACGACACAAATCCTCATTGCCATGCTTTTGGGTATTGTCCTCGGAATTGCTGTCCATGAAAATTGCTCCGTAGAAAATGCGAAGGAATTCAGTGGCTATATTAAGATGCTGGCCACTGTTTTCATACGGCTGGTACAAATGATTATTTCGCCGTTGGTTTTTACTACTTTGGTGGTTGGAATTGCAAAATTAGGAGACATCAAAGCAGTTGGGCGAATAGGAGGAAAGGCATTGGGCTGGTTTTTTACGGCATCATTTGTTTCACTGCTTATTGGAATGTTTTGGATTAATATGTTACATCCCGGCGTCGGACTCAATCTTTCCGATGTGGATTTGGCAACGGCTTCAGAAGTAACAGAAAAAACACAAAATTTCTCTGCCCAGAATTTCATCGAACACATTATTCCCAAAAGTATCGTTGAAGCAATGGCCACTAATGAAATTCTGCAAATTGTAATCTTCTCTATATTTTTTGGATTGGCAGCAGCGTCAATCGGTGACCATGCCAAGCCAATTGTCAATGCATTGGACAAAACTTCACACATCATTTTAAAGATGGTCAACTATGTAATGAAATTTGCCCCGGTTGGTGTTTTTGGTGCCATCGCCGGAGTTTTTGCCATCAGGGATTTTAATGAATTGTTGTTGACCTATGCCAAATTCTTCGGGTCTTTTCTGGTCGGAATCACTTCACTTTGGATCGTTTTGTTGTTTGTAGGTTATCTTTTCCTCGGAAAAGCCATGGGCGTATTATTAAAACGCATTGTTGGTCCGCTGATTATCGCTTTTGGAACAACAAGTAGTGAAGCTGTATTTCCAAAATTAACAGAAGAACTGGAACGCTTCGGAATCAAAGATAAAATTGTTTCGTTCATGCTTCCTCTCGGGTATTCTTTTAATCTTGACGGTAGTATGATGTACATGACATTTGCCAGTATTTTTATTGCCCAGGCCTACGGAATTGATTTGAGCATTGGAACACAATTTACAATGCTTTTTGTATTGATGCTCACCAGCAAAGGAATTGCCGGTGTTCCCAGAGCAAGTTTGGTTGTTGTGGCGGCAACCTGTGGCATGTTCAAAATTCCAATTGAAGGAATTGCACTCATTCTTCCGATAGATCATTTTTGCGATATGTTTAGAAGCGCAACAAATGTTTTAGGTAATGCGCTGGCGACTTCTGTTGTAGGAAAATGGGAAAAAGAAGAGTAAAAATCGTGATAAATGTTTTACGATAACAATCCTGCGAGAAATATTTATTTTTTTAATAAAATTAACTTTTTTGCTAAGGTTTGATAAAACTATTTTAATAGCTTTGGGCACTTAATAAATTAAACTAAACATTATGAAAAAAATTCTACTTTCTTTATCTCTCGTAGCTTCATTGTGTGCGTCTGCACAAGTCTTGGATTCCGAGGATTTTTCAAACTTTCAAATTGGTAACATCGGAACTGATGTAACAGGAAATATTGCCGGCCAAGGTGGATTTTACACAGCAAATGGTGCAGTTACTGATTATCAGATTGTCGCAGACGATGCAACACACGGCAACGTTCTTCAAATAACTGGTTCTGCCACAAATACAAGTACAAGATACATCTGGAAAGGTGAATTCGCAGACATTTGGGATTTTAGAGATGCTGGAAACAACATCCTTGAAGCAGAATATGACTTTTTTACAGGTCCGGTTTCAACAAGTAAAAATTCAATGAGCCTTCTTATTTTTGATACTACAGGAACTAAGATTTTAACTGGACTTTCTTTCCAAATGGATACGAAAATTATCCAGGGTGTGTCTTATTATGATGCTACTTCTCAGGGTGGAACTCTCGCTAATTATAATTTCCGTTTGGGAACTACTAATGTTGTCCTTGCGGCAAATACATGGGTTAGAATCGGTTGTAGCTACAACAAAACAACAGGAGAAGTAAAATGGAGAGGTCCTGGATTCAATGGTTTCGTTATGGGAGCTGCTACAAATTCTGATGCTGGAGAAGCTGATTTCTTAGCTTCGCCTAACTACGCAGCTACACCTGCTAATGCTGCTGCCGGTATTGTTAAATATGACAACTACCGTATCAGAGCTGTATTATCTGACAGTTTATTAGCTGTCGATCAAATAGCAACTGCTGCAACTGCATTTACTGTTTTCCCAAATCCTGCAAATGACGTTATTAATGTTTCAAATTCTAATGATGTAAACGTAAATAAAATTACAGTTACAGACTTGAACGGTAGAGTTGTAAAACAAGTGAATTACAGCAATACAACAAACATTCAGGTTAATGTTTCAGATTTATCTTCAGGTGTTTACATGATGAACATCGATAGCGATAAAGGTTCTTCTGTACAGAAAGTTATCAAAAACTAATTTTAGTTTGATAAAATGGAAACTCCCCAAGCAATTGGGGAGTTTTTTATTTATATAAATTTAGATTTTAATTCTGGTGTGGGTATACTGCAATGGTCATTTTTCCCATACCATTTGTAGCGGTTGCGGGCAATATAATCGTAAAGCGAATCGCGGATGCCATTTGGAATTAACCGAAATAAAGTGCCAATGTGAAAAAAGCCACCAAGATTTTTGGCAATTTCAACAGCTGCTGCTGATTTATAATAATAAGCAATGCCTGGCTCATATAACACAATACTGTCAATGTGTTTAGCATCCAAGCCAATGTGTTTAAGAATTCGCTGCCCTAGATCGGATTGAAGGGATACAAACCTAAAAACGTCTTTACTGTCATGTTTGATAACAAATTGTACTGATGCATTGCACAAGTTGCATATGCCATCAAACAGGATGATTTTTTTGTCTTTTGGTAATTCCGGAATCATTTGGATTGCTTTTTAGCAGATTCTACAAATTCAAGTACGTCAAGACTAACGCTAGAAGTAAAAACGCCGTAATTTACCACTGCTTTATTCTTTTCTATTTTATCGATACTGCCAATTGCTTTACCGTCATTCATCCTGACGCGATCACCAACTTTTAAAACCACTTTTGGTTTCTCAATGATTAAGCTGGCCTTAATCTTTTTCTCTTTCTTGTCTTTTCGAATCTCTTCAACTTTGACTTCAACTTCTTTTATAATTTCTTTCTTTTGAACTTCTTTTGCTATTTGCTCTTTTGCGGTAGCTTTTTTTCGCTTAGAATTTTCAATTTCTACCACCTTGAGTAATTCGCCCATGAGTTCTTTCTTATTCTTATTATTAAAGTATCTTTCAGAAATGTCATCTACTTTTTGTCCCATGTAAATCAGCCGTTGGTTGCTATCATACAATTCCTGATAGCTTTCGAGTTTTTGCTTGATCTTCACATTAATTGTTTCCATTTTTTTGCCTTCTTCCCGTGCTTTAGTTTCCTCTTCTTTTAAAGTTTGGGAAGTTTTTTCCATTCTGGATCGTTCTTTCTGCAGATTAGCGATTGTTTTGTCAAACCGGACTTTCCCAACTTCAATTTTCTTTTTAGCGCGGTTGATAAGTCCAAACGGGATTCCGTTTTTCTGTGCAACCTCAAACGTAAAAGAACTACCTGCCTGTCCTAAGGCCAGTTTGTACATTGGTTCCAATGTTTTTTCGTCAAACATCATGTTGGCATTCGTTGCAAAAGGCAATTCATTAGCCAGGATTTTAAGATTAGAATAATGCGTTGTTATGATTCCGAAAGCTTCCCGGTGGTAAAATTCCTCCAGGAAAATTTCCGCCAATGCGCCACCAAGTTCAGGATCTGAGCCGGTACCAAATTCATCAATTAGGAACAAAGTTTTTTTATTGCATTTTTTCAAAAAGTAATTCATATTCTTTAACCGGTAACTGTATGTACTCAGATGGTTTTCAATGGATTGATTATCTCCGATATCTGTTAAAATTCTTTCAAACAAGAAAGTTTCACTGCGTTCGTGTACAGGAATTAACATTCCGCTCTGCAGCATCAATTGTAACAAGCCGACAGTTTTTAAAGAAATTGTTTTTCCGCCTGCATTGGGTCCGGAAATCACTATAATACGATTTTCCTGTTGCAATTCAAATGTCTGAGGATGTGTGATTTCCCCTTTTTGTTTATTATTAAGATACAATATCGGATGATAGGCATCACGGAAATACATGCGTCGTTTTTCAGTAATGAGTGGCAAAATTCCATTGATACGATCAGCATATTTTGCTTTGGCAGCAATTACGTCAATGTCACTCAGAAAATCCTGATATTGTATTAATAGTGGA
>Ga0247814_10000357_pt1 | contig 37917 bp, 30 predicted proteins | sample UWRJL179409R1_FD_179947 | JGI IMG/M metagenome (GOLD analysis project Ga0247814, IMG submission 179947) | Plant litter microbial communities from Arlington Agricultural Research Station in Wisconsin, United States - UWRJ-L179-409R-1 | ecosystem: Environmental > Terrestrial > Plant litter >... | reverse complement strand
ATTGGCGACGCCTGGGGGTCGCCCAGCCGGTTCATGGCCTGCACGCTAGCGTCGAAGCCTGCCAGGTCGCTGACTGCCACGCCCTGCACGAACTTCGACCATTCGCGGGTATATTCGGCCTTGTACAAATCGGTCAGGCTTTTCTGGATCTGCTCCGGGCTGCCCTCCAGCGTCAGGTCGTCCTTCGACGCGGTCTTCAATACCCAGTCGCTGCTGCGCAGTTCCCCGTTGGCCGCTTCGCGCACCGCTTTGGCGACATATTCGTCCCAGGCCTTGCGCGTAAAGGCACCGCTGATGGCGTAGCTGCCCACGATGAATGCCTGGTCCTGTTCGCCGACGATACCGGCCACCGTCATCATCGGATAGCGGGTCGCCGCGCGTGCCTTGATGTCGCCGTAGACGCGTTCGCGCGCCGGCGTACCGCGTACCACGCGGCGCAGGTGTTCGCGGGCGCCGTCGAGCAGGCTCAGTTTCAGCGGCAGCTGCGGCCAGGCCGGGTCGTCGATATGCGACAGGTGAAAGGTCAGCAGGCGTTCGGCGCTGCGGATCATCTGCTCGCGCGGCATGGCGCCGCGGTTGATATCGAGCCAGCCGCGCCAGTAACGCGTCAGCTGGTCGTTCAGGTGGCCCTGCTCGGCGCGGGTTTTATCGCCCAGCATCAGGTACGTTTTCAGCGCGTTGTAGCTGTCGGTGATGGAAGCCGGTGTCGCGCCGGCGGCTACATCGAGCTGGGCCGGATTGGCGATCAATTCACCGAGCACGGTTTCCAGAGCGCCGGCGACCGGCTGCGCCATCACTTCGCGCACACCGGCAAAATATTCGTCGCGCAGCTTGCGCTCCAGCGCGTCGCCCTGGTACAGCCCGAAGCGCAGCATCAATGGCCGCTCGGTGCGGTACTGTGCCAGCTGCTCGATGCGGTCTTGCAGGATATCGAGTCCTTCCAGGCGCGATTGCAAATCGAAGCGTTTGTCCTGCAACTTTGTGACCTTGTCGAGGTCGGCCTGGACATTGGCCACCAGCTGGCGGTTGCTCATGAACGACCAGCTCCAGCCGCCCAGCGCGCATCCGAGCAGGACTGTCGCCACAAAGAAGGCCGTGTACTTCAGGCGCGTGGCCGTCGGGCTGGCGTAACGTTTCACCAGCTCCTTGTCGGCAAAGATGACTTTGCGGAACAAGTCGAGCAGAAAGTAGCCGGACTGGCCACCGGCCTCGCTGGGGCGCGCCTCCGCCAGTTTCAGGTCGAAGCGCGACGCCACGCGCTGGTTCGACAGGTTCTCGACGGCACCTTCCTGCAGCGCGCTGGTGAAATAAAAGCCGCGGAACACGGGCTTGAACTGATACGTATTTTCTTCGAATAATGTGGAGAGAAAGGTGCGCAGCGGTTGCTTGAGTGAAGCGAACTCGAGCGGGAACGTGAACACGCCGGGACGCATGCGCGTGCTGCGGTTGCCGGCCATATTGGCCAGGCTCAGTTCCTTGAGGCCGTCGTGCAGTTCGTCAAAGTGCTGGTCGAAAAAACCGAGTACGTCGACGCTGGTGCTGCGCCGGTTGTAGCGCAGGGTCGCGCCCCAGGTGCGCTCGCGCTCGGCCGGGTCGGCGTCGTGGAAGAAGTCGGAAAAGCCGGAGACCAGATCGGCCTTGGTGAAGATCACGTACACCGGCGCGTACACGCCGAGGCGCTCGGTCAGTTCCTGCACGCGCGTGCGCAGATTTTTCGCCAGTTCCATCGACGCTGCCGGCGTGCCTTTGGCCAATTCGGCCACGCTGACGGCAATCAGGATGCCGTTGATGGGGGCGCGTGGCCGGTGCCGCTTCAACAAGTCGAGAAAACTGAACCATTCCGCACGGTCGCCGTCCAACACTGAGTAACGCCCGGCGGTGTCGAGGAGGATGCCGTCGGTGGTAAAAAACCAGTCGCAGTTACGGGTGCCGCCCACGCCCTGCACCGCCTTGCTGCCTGGTATCGGAAAGGTCAGGCCGGAATGGCCGATGGCACTGCTTTTGCCGGCAGCTGGGTTGCCGATGACCATATACCAGGGCAGTTCGTACAGCGCCGCAGCGCCCCGGGTCAACCCGAGTTTGGAGGTTTTGATGGTGGTAATCGCTTCCTGCATGCCCTTGCGCAGCACCGCCACGTCGTCGCGCATGGACGCCTGTCGCAGCGTGCCCGGGTCGAGGCTACCCTCGGCCGGGGTGCCGGCTACCAGCGTGTCGGCCAGCTGTCCGGCCCCGCGCTCGCGCCAGGTGCGCCGCACCAGCCAGAACACGCCCCAGGCCAGCAGCAAGGCTGCGCCGGCTACCACCGCCCAGATCGCCGCCAGTTCCAGGCTTTCTGCACCGAGGAATAAAAAGGCCGCCAATGCGGCCAGACCGATCACGCCCAACACACGGCTGTTGGTCAGGAACTGCCAGATTCGAGACATCATGGGAGCGCTCACAGGAGGTTTCAGAAAAGTCCTGCGGGCAATGTTGGCACCCTTTCCGTGCGTCAAGTTTGAGCGAACGCAATCCGGCGGAGATGGTTCAACCTGGCGCCGGCGCGCGCTGCATCACACCGCGCATGCGCAATTCCGTGTGACCAAAATCCATCATTTTCCAGCGTCCGCCCCACGTCATGCCCAGCGATTCCGCCACTTCGCCGTACAGCTGGTAACCGCGCATCGCCCACGGCTCCTTCTCGGAAATGACGAGCTTGCCATCGCGCAGGAAGGCGCAGTCGGCGGCCAGGCCATATTGGTGCCAGCTCTGGAAGGCGCGCGCATTGGTGACCTGGCCACCCATGCCGGCCAGCATGTCCTGGCGCGCCGGGCTCCGGTACCCCTCGAGGATCGCCATGTCATATCCGTGCCGTTCTTTCATGATCTTGAACACCAGCAGCAGGCGTTGGGTGAACTCGGGATGCAGCAAGCCCCAGTTGCGGCTGGCGGTGGCCAGCATCGGACGGGCCAGCTCGACCTCCTGGGTGGCAAAGGCCAGCGGCGGCAACGCCACGGGCGGCACCAGTTGCTCGCCTTTGAGCAAGGCGGCGATCTGTGCATCCGGCAAGGCGTTGACGGGCTGGTAAGCCGGCAAGGCGCTGCGCTGGCCCAGCACCAGTGCCAGGACGATCGGCACCAGGATCAACGGCGCAGCCAGTGCGATGAACTTCCATTTGCGGCGCAAGAAAGCGGCGTATGCATGCAACGCGTGACGCGCGCGCTCCTGCCAGATGCTGGCCCGGCGCGCGCTGTGCCATTGCCACCGCGATACACGCAGGTCGGCCCGGCGCCGCCATGCATGCACCACATTTGCAACAGCGTCGCGGCCGGTGGGGAAGAATGCCAGCCAGATGCCGGTGCAGGCGCAAAAAAAGTAAAGAAGTGCGAGAAAGATCAGCATCCGAATCTCCAGATTGTTTCTAATCGGAATTTCAACGTCCAATCTTAGGAGTTACACCGTGCGCCCACCAGACGAAAATCAACACGGCTCCACGCGCCCCAATTTGCTGTCCGGCGCGCGCCGCCGTTTTGGCAGCGACGACAATATCCTGGAGCGGCTGGAGCGCGACTCTACCCGCCAAGCCTCGGGCAACCGCAGTCGCGCTGCCTGGTATGCCGCCGCTGCGTCGCTGGTACTGCTGTTGCTGGTCGTCGTGGCGTGGATGGCGTATGAAAACGCCAATACGGTGCAGGTCATCCCCATGACCCGCGCCCCGGCCGAGCGCAGCGCGACCGTCGTGCCGCCGGCCGCCATGGCCATGGCCGACACCGGCCAGGCGTCACCGCACCCTCATCCCGTGCACGCGCAGCCGCTGCCGGGTCCGGCGACGGTCGTGCAGATGGATCCGCGCGATACGACGATGGCAAAGGCGGAGGCAATTGCCGCTCCGGTCCCCGTTCGTCATAACGCGATCGCCCCCCTCCCACCGCTGGTGTTGTTGCCAGGAGACGAAACCGCTGCCAAATCGCCTGCGACGCCGGCCAAAAGGGAGGCGCCGCTGCCGGGCGGTGCAGCCGGGCGCACCAGGCCGGTGGCCCGTGCCAGTCCGCCGGTGCAACAAGCGGCCGTCACGGCGCGTACCGCGGCGCGTACGGCTGTCGGGGCACGCCCGCGCACAGCGGCCAGCGCGAGCGTGCCCAACGACGCGCTGATGGACCGCGACGTTGCCGTCCTGTCCGCGATCATCATGCATGACAGCAAGCACGCCGACGAGAAAGCCCAGTTCGAGGCGGCGTCGGCGTGTGCACGTGCCAGCGAACGGAAATGCGCCGGGCGCGCCGGCGTCGGGCAGAAATGAGCAGTCGGTCGGTCAGAGGTAACAAGTAACGACGCTGCGCGCCGGTAAAAAACCACGCGCGCAGCGGTCGATCGGAAATGAGCTGGGTAAATTGCGTTGACGGCGCTATACTGTATATAAGCACAGCAGTCAGCAAGTTCGCCTTCGCCTCCCTCCATGATCAGAGTTCTCGAGAATACCTTTTATTACCTGGACAATTTTCAGCGGGTGCTGGACTGGATCGTCGAACGGTACAGTGACCTGCTGATCGAGGAAGAACGCGCTTTCATCGCGGCTTTTCCTGCCCTGCCCCAGCCTGCCCGCGCCCTGTTCGTGCGGATGGTCATGCGCAAGGGAGAATTGTTCCGCGCCACCAAAATGCTGTATCCGGAAATCGGCTGCCCGGTGGCCGCCGCGCAGGCGTTGCTGCCAACGGGCTGGATCGGCGTCGATCCGGTGCTGTCGCTCGACGAACTGTTCGACTTGCTCACCAAGCCGGAACTGGCCACGGTGTTCTCCCTGCCGCAGCAACAAAAAGCTGCCCGCAAGGCCGACCAGCTTGCGTTTCTCCGCGCAGAATGTGGCGCACCGCGCCCTTTCTCGGCATGGCGCAGCGGGTCCGCAGCTGCGGATGGCAGCGCCAGCGACCACGCCTACCGCATCCTGGTCAAACCCATGTGCGACCGCCTGCGCCTGATTTTCTTTGGCAACCTGAGCCAGGACTGGACCGAATTCGTGCTGTCCGACCTGGGCGTCTTTCAATATGAACAAGTCGAGATATCGCAGGCGTCGCGGGGTTTTCGCAGCCGGCGCGATATCGACCACTACATGGCCCTGCACAGCTGCAAGGAGCGCTTCGCCGCAGCGGAGCCGGCCGCCGACGTCTTGCAGGCGTTTCCAAGCGAACCCTTCGACAACGACTGGCTGGAAAGCCGGCGCGAAAAGCTGCTGTTCCAGATCGGCCAGCACTACGAGCGCCAGCAGGACTGGCCGGGCGCCTACGATGTCTATGCGCGCTGCCGTTTTCCAGGCGCCCGGGCACGGGCCATCCGGGTGCTGGAAAAAAATGCGCAGTTTGAAAGCGCGCATATGCTGCTCGAGCAGGCGCAACATGCACCCGAGAGCGACGCAGAGCGCCAGCACCTGCTGCGCGTCGCACCCCGCCTGGCGCGTAAACTCGGCCTGGTGAAACCCGCCAAGCGGACGGCAGCGCCCGTCGAGCGCCTCGATCTGTGCCTGCCCATGCCCGGCGCCGGCTGGTGGGTCGAAGGCGTCGTGCGCGACCACCTGGCCGATGCCGATGCACCCGTCTTTTACGTTGAAAATGCACTGATCAACTCACTGTTCGGGCTGCTGTGCTGGCAAGCTGTTTTCAGCGCCATTCCCGGTGCATTCTTCCACCCGTTCCACCGTGGCCCGGCCGATTTGTACAGCGCCGACTTCCTGCAGCGCCGCAGCAGCGAATTCGCGGCCTGCTTTGCCGAACTCGACGACGAACGCTACCGCGCCACCATCTGGCGCAATTTTGCCGCCAAGCGCGGGATCCAGTCGCCGTTCGTCGCATGGGAATGCCTCGACGCCGATTTGCTCGGCATGGCACTCGATTGCATCCCGGCCGCGCATTTGAAGAAATGGTGCGAACGCATCTTGCAGGATGTCAAAGCCAACCGCACCGGCTTTCCCGATCTGATCCAGTTCTGGCCCGCTGAACGGCGCTACAACATGATCGAAGTCAAGGGGCCGGGCGACCGCTTGCAGGATAACCAGTTGCGCTGGATCGAATACTGCGCCATCCACCAGATGCCGGTGGCCGTCTGCTACCTGCAATGGGCCCAGCAAGCGTGAGCGGCCACGACACGCCAGGCGCCAGCTATGTCGTGGCAGTGCGCGCCTTGTGCGAATTCACCGCCAAAGCCGGTGACCTCGACCTGCGCTTTACGCCATCGCCCACGGCCCAGGAAGGCATTGCCGGGCACGGCATCGTCACGCGCCGCCGCGGCGATCATTACCAGGCCGAGCTGAGCCTGTCCGGCGACTTCGGACCGCTGCATGTGCGGGGCCGCGCGGACGGCTATGATTCGCACCAGAACCTGATCGAAGAAATCAAGACACACCGCGGCGACCTCGCGCGCATGCCGGCCAACCACCGTCAGCTGCACTGGGCCCAATTGCGCGTCTACGGCCATTTGCTGTGCGCCGCGCGCGGCCTGGCCGACGTCAACCTGGCGCTGGTCTACTTCGATATCGGTTCGCAGCAGGAAACAGTGCTACGCGAAACACGCAGCAGCAGCGACCTTGCCGCATTGTTTACCGACCAGTGCACCCGCTTTGTCGCCTGGGCAGAGCAAGAACTGGCACACCGCACCGCGCGCGACGCCGCCTTGGCCACGCTGCGTTTTCCCCATCCCGATTTCCGGCCCGGTCAGCGCCAGCTTGCCGAAAATATTTTCAAGGCCCAGGTGGCGGGACGCTGCCTGCTGGCCCAGGCACCGACAGGGATCGGCAAAACGGTCGGCAGCCTGTTCCCCGCACTGAAGGCGGCGCCGGCGCACAAGCTCGACAAGATTTTTTTCCTCGCCGCCAAAACGCCGGGACGCCAGCTGGCGCTCGATGCGGCCGCCACCATCACGGCCGTTGATCCTGCGCTGCCACTGCGCGTCCTGGAACTGGCGTCGCGCGACAAAACGTGCGAACACCCCGACAAAGCCTGCCATGGCGACGCCTGCCCGCTGGCGCGCGGCTTTTACGACCGCCTGCCCGCCGCACGCCGCGCCGCGCTGGACGTGCGGGTGCTCGACCGCGCCGCCTTGCGCGACGTGGCGCTGGCCCACGACGTCTGCCCGTACTACCTTGGCAGCGAAATGACACGCTGGAGCGACGTCATCGTCGGTGACTATAACTATTACTTCGATGGCGGCGCCATGCTGTTCGGCCTTGCGCAGGCGAACGGCTGGCGCGTCAGCGTGCTGGTCGACGAAGCCCATAACATGGTGGCGCGCGCGCGGTCGATGTATTCGTGCGAACTCGATCGCGGTGCGCTCAAAGCGGCGCGGGCCGCGGCGCCGGCCCTGCTGCAAAAAGCCTTCGACAAGGTCGGACGCTGCTGGAGCGCCCTGGCCAAGTCTGGCGCGGCGCCGTACCAGGTCTTGCCGGAGCTGCCGGAGAAATTGCTGGCCGCCCTGCAGGCTGCAGTCAGCGCGACCACCGACATGCTTGTCGATGCGACTGCGCCGCTCGATCCGGCGCTGCAGCGGTTTTATTTCGACGCCCTGCAATTTACCCGGCTGGCCGAGTCCTTCGGCCCCCATTCCCTGTGCGACCTGGCGCAGAGCGAGCGCCTCGGTTCCACGCTGAGCATCCGCAACATCGTGCCGGCCCACTACCTGGCGCCACGCTTTGCACTGGCCCATTCGGTGACCCTGTTTTCCGCCACACTGAGTCCATGGAATTATTACAGCGACGCCCTCGGCATGCCGGCCAATACCGGCTGGATCGACGTCGCCTCGCCGTTCCAGGCCAGCCAACTGGCGGTCCACGTGATGGACAAGATCTCGACCCGCTACCAGCACCGCGCCGCATCCTGTGCCCCGATTGTCGACCTGATGGCGCGCCAGTACGCGCAGGCGCCCGGTAACTACCTCGCATTTTTCAGCAGCTTCGATTACCTGGAGCAGGTGGCGGCACTGTTCGCCGAGCGCCATCCGGAGACGCCCGTGTGGCTGCAGGCGCGCCGCATGAACGACACCGAGCGTACCGCCTTCCTGGCGCGCTTTACCGCCGACGGATGTGGCATCGGATTCGCGGTGCTCGGTGGCGCGTTCGGTGAAGGCATCGACCTGCCCGGCTCCCGCCTGATCGGCGCGTTCGTCGCCACGCTTGGCCTGCCGCAGATAAACCCGGTCAACGAACAGGTCCGGATGCGCATGCAAACCACCTTTGGCGCGGGCTACGATTACACCTATCTGTATCCGGGTATCCAGAAGGTGGTGCAGGCGGCCGGACGTGTGATCCGCACCGAGGCCGATCGCGGCGTGGTCTACCTGATCGACGACCGTTTTGCCCAGCCGGCCGTGCAGGCGCTGCTGCCACGCTGGTGGGGACTGGCGCCGGACCCGCTCACCGCAGCAGTTGCCTGAGTTTGGGGTACCCCGTGCGGCTGACCGGCAGGCGCGTGCCATCGTGCAGTACCGCGCAATAACTGTCCTTGGTGGCCAGTTCGATCCGGGCGACGGCGCGCAAGGCCACGATCCAGGAACGGTGTATCCGCACGAAGCCGGCTGGATCGAGCTGGCTTTCCAGTTCCGCCAGGCGCCCGTGTTTCAGCCATGACTTGCTGCCGGCCGTGATCCGGACGTAATCGTCCTGCGCCTCGATCGTATCGATGCCCGCCGCCGGCACGACGTGGACCTGGGCGCCATCCCGGATCAGGATGCGCGTGACCGGGCCATGGCGCTGCGCCGCGTCGGCCAGCAATGGGGCCACGGACGCAGGTACAGCGTCGGCACGGGCGCGTACGCGCGCGTGGGCCAGCGCCTGGTCGAACCGCGCCTGGCTGACCGGTTTCAGCAAATAATCGATGGCGTGGACCTCGAAGGCGCGCAATGCGAACTGGTCGAAGGCCGTGACGAACACATACCGGACTCCGGCGCCGGCCAGTTCAGCCACTTCGAAGCCGCCGAGCTTGGGCATCTGGATATCGAGGAACACCAGGTCGGGCGCCAGCTGGGCGATCGCCTTGACTGCTTCGAACCCGTTGGCGCATTCGGCCACGATCTCGATGTCGGCGTGGCTGCACGCGTATTCGCGCAGCACGGCGCGGGCCAGGTGTTCGTCGTCGACGATGATTACCCGCATGGCGGCTCCATGGTTTCGGCAGGCAGCGTCAGTTCGACGCGAAAGGCAGCAGCGTCGCGGCGCCAGTGCACGCTGGCCAGGTGGCCATAGTCGGTTGCCATGCGGGCACGCACATTGGCCAGGCCGATTCCGCGCTGAGTACTGGCATGGACCATCTCTTCGTCGACGCCGTTCTCGACCACGATCCGCAGCGCCGTCCCGGCACGCGTCGCTGCAATGCGCACGCAACCTCCCTGCGGCAGGCTGCCAATGCCATGCTTGATGGCGTTTTCCACCAGCGGCTGCAAGATCATCGGTGGCAGCAGGCAGTCGCCGGCGGCGGCGTCGATGTCCTGCTCGAAACGCAGGCGGGCGCCGAACCGCACCTGTTCGATGGCCACGAAATGGCTCACCAGCGCCAGTTCCTGCGCCAGCGTCACCTTGCGCTGCGCCTCCAGGCCCAGGCTGTGGCGAAAAAATTCGGCCAGGCGCAACGTCATGTCCCGCGCGCCAGCGGGATCGAAGCCGGTGAGCGCGCTGATCGAATTGAGGCTGTTGAACAGAAAATGCGGATCGATCTGGGTACGCAACATGCGCAGTTCGGCGTCGCGCGCCTGCAAGGCCAGTTCCAGTTCGCGCCGTTCCGCCTGGCGTGCCCTGGCCGATTCAATGCCCAGATAGTGCAGCACTGCGGCTCCTCCATATAACAGTATGCCAAGTGCGAACATGGACAAGGTCAACTGCCGCCCGCTGATGCCAAGGTCCATCGCCTCAGGCGCCAGCGCGGTCAAGAGACTGCGCCAGCCCATGCCGGCGGCTCCCCATAACGCGGCCGCACACGCCGCGGCCAGGAAGAACACCAGCGCGATCATGCTGTGGCTGCGGGCAGCCAGGGGATATGCACGGCATAAGTAATACGCGGAAAAACTGATGGCGCTGCCAAACACCAGCGTGAGCGGCATGGCGAACATCAAGGCCCCGCCCCAGTGTGCGTTGGCACCCGCCACGAGCAGTCCGCCCAGCGCCGCCCCCAGCAGCAGCCAGGCCGCACCGGAGAGTACGGCGCCACGCCGGTTTGCCAGGCCGGCCAGCATCAATTGCGGATCTCGACGCCACCAAGGATGGCGTAACCGCGTACGACCAGGCGCTTGCTGTCGTCCGGCGGCGGCGCAGTTTTTTCGTCGAAGCCGCCCAGGATGGGCGTGCCTTCCAACACGACGGTCCAATCGGGCGGGCATTTGATGGTGATACCGCCCATGACGGCAAAGACATGAATGACCGCCTCGCCGTCGATCGAAGCGGCGCGCATGTCCAGCTCGCATCCGCCCATGACCGCCGTGATCTCGCCGCCACGCAGGTTGCGCGTCACGACGCGGCGCTGGAAGCCACCGAGGATGGCGGTCGCATCGAGAAACTCCGCGTTCTCCTGCGTGCCCTTCTCGAGGTTGACCGAGGCCGCAGAACGGCGGCCGGTAGCCGGGCGCAACAGCACTGCCACGCCCAGCGCGATCAGGGCCAGTGGCCATAACGCGCGCCAGCTGACATACAGGAAACCCAGGCGGCTGAGCAGCATCAGTACGCCGGCACCAGCGAGCGCTGCACCGACAAAGACGCCGTGGCGGTTGCTGTCGCAAATCTTGACGACGCCGACCACGATGAATATCAAGGGCCAGAATGGCAGCGCATGGCGAAAGTTGATGATATCGAGGTTATCGAGGAAAAACAGTATACCGAGGCCAATCGCCAGCACCCCGAGCAGTACCTGGCTGGACATGCTGCGGGGGGATCGTTCAGGACGCATCGTGATTCTCCTTGTTGATGACCACTGCGCCGTGCTGCCCGGCGCGCACGGAACGGGCAATGGCTGGCCTGAGGATCAGGGTCAGGCCCCAGGCAATGAGCAAGAACGGCCAGCTGTTGCGGAAATCGATGCCAAACCATCCCTCGAAATTGGCCAGCAGCCAGGCGCCGATGAACATGGTCCACAGTCCCGATGTCACATCGCCGGCGGTGCGCCAGCCCAGCATGCGCAAGGCGCCAGCCATGATCAGCAACACCGGCCAATCATGCCATAGCTCCCACGCGTCGACCACGCCAAGCTGGTCCAGGAAAAAAGCGCCGCCGACGGCGATCAACACCAGTCCTGCCACGCGCTGGCCGGGCCAGGTGGAAACCCGATGCGTCTTCATGTGAACTCCCGTTAAACAGACAGGAATCAACCATAGCGCCGCCGGCGCATCCGCGAAAGCGCCATTCGGCGAACGGCGGGAGGAACGCGGTGAACGACGAAAAATTCGGCGAGTCGCCGCTCGCACGTGGACTTGTTAAGGGACGCAAAAAAGCCCGCGACGTTGCCGGCGCGGGCTTTCCAGTAACGGCCCGGAATCAGGCAGCAGAAGCGGCTGCAGGCTGGTTCTTTACCTGGTTACGATATTTGGCTTTGGCAGCTGCCTGCTTGATCGCCTCGCGCGCGATGTTCATGCGCTTGATGGCTTTCTTTTCTTCGTAGCCGCGGTGCTGTGCTTCGTCTTTGTTACCGATGCGCTTTGTCATCTTATTTCTCCTGTATTACACGAAAAGTAGCTGCCGCTTGATTGCGGCCGCTGGTGGTGGCGAACTTGAGTTCGGGCAAAAGCATCATCCAACCGAGGCGCCGCCGGATTTCATCCGGCGCTGGTGGCGGGCGGCGTTCGCGCAGGCGCTGCGCCAAATAAGCCCTGACCAAATCTTTCGGTGGATAAGTAATTCTGGTCATCACAACCTCCGCGATGGCCACACCTTTCACAGGCGCAGCAAATGTCTGGTGCCGATCCTCGAGGCGACCGGCTAACCTGCTGAGATGTTTGGCCGGCCACACAATCGAACCATGGCGCCTCACTCACACAGCGTCATCTTAAAGCAGGCCGCGTGCGCCGACCGTTAGATGACGCACACTGCCTCAACTCTTCCGTAAAGTAGCCATCGGGATGATGCATTTCCTCGATCCAAATGATATATCTCAATTCCTCCTTTGCGTGATTATTTTTTTGCGAATTAATTCCAAGTCTGCGGTTGATACGAGTCAAATCATTCCCACCAGTCGAGCAGGATAATAATTTTCACCGCAACAAGTGACTATTCCGAATAATAATTTGGCATTGTCCTACTTTTTGATTTCCTCATTAAATCTCTATAAATTTCAGCAACTTAGCCAAGCGCCATTCTTATTTAGCATTGAAATTACCACCCGGCTTTTCCCTGTCGTGCAGCTTTGCAAATTCCTGCAACTTAGACTTTTAAACGATGCCATGTCCAACTCATATGCCAATGTACTAATGCAATTTTGCGCTGGAATGGTTTCGCTGCATCGCACCACAAAAATAGCCATTATGGTCGGGGTTGACCTGATTGCCTTGCCATTCTGTTTTTTGATCGCCATGCTGCTACGTGGTGGCGATTTGAAACTCGCTTCGCACTACGGACCTGCATCGTACGTGCTCGTCGCAGTGGTTACCATTGCCGCGTTCTCCATGTCGGACCTGTACCGCGCCGTCATCCGCTTCATCGACCAGCGCCTCCTGAGCGCAACTGGCCTCGCGCTGGGCATCGCAGTCCTGTGCGCCTACGTGGTGCTGTTTGCCATCAACGACGAAAAATTCCCGCGCAGCGCCCTCGCAATCTACTGGTTCATCGTTTTCTCTTACGTTGTCACCTCGCGTATCGGTATCCGCAACCTCCTGCGCAACCACAGCACACGGCGCCGCCCCCATTCGGAGGCGGTCGCCATTTATGGCGCCGGCGAAGCGGGAGCACGGCTGGCGGTAACCATGCGCAACAGCGACGAATATCGTCCCATGTGCTTCTTTGACGACAAGCATGTGCTCAACGAACGCAGCATCGCCGGCCTGCGGGTCTTCCATACAGGCCGGCAGGCAGAAATTGTCAACGCACTGGGCATCCGCTCGATCGTCATTGCCATTCCCACAGTATCGCCCGAACGCCTGCGCGACATCATGCAAAAACTGGCCCAGCCTGGCGTGACCATCAAAATACTCAGCCGGCTGGTAGACCTCACGGATGACAAAGTTGCGCCGCGCGACTCCATCCGCGAACTGAAGTTTGAAGACTTGCTGGGGCGTGCGCCTGTACCACCGCGCATGGAATTGTTCGCCAGTTGCGTCCGCGGAAAGAATGTCCTCGTGACCGGTGCCGGCGGCTCGATCGGTAGCGAACTGTGCCGACAAATCGTCACGCTGGCACCTGCGCGCCTGGTTCTGCTGGATCACTCCGAATATGCGCTGTACACGATCCGCCAGGAACTGGCGACCCGATTTCCCAAAGTCCAGGTCGATGCACACCTGGGTTCCGTGTGTAACAGTGACTTGATCGGTCGAATGATGCAGCATTGCCGCATTAACACGATTTACCATGCCGCTGCTTACAAGCACGTTCCTTTGGTCGAAACGAACATCGTCGAGGGCCTGCGCAACAACGTTCTGGGCGCCCAGGTCATTGCCAGCGCTGCAGCAGAATATGGCGTCGAAACCTGCGTGCTGATCTCGAGCGACAAGGCGGTGCGTCCCACCAATATCATGGGCGCGAGCAAACGCATTGCCGAGTTGATCTTCCAGGCCGCTGCCGCCAAGCACAGCGCATCGACCACCTTTTCAATGGTCAGGTTTGGCAATGTTCTCGGTTCGTCCGGGTCGGTCATCCCGCTGTTCCAGCGCCAGATCGCCCGGGGCGGCCCGCTGACGATCACCCACCCCGACGTCTCACGCTACTTCATGCTGATCCCCGAAGCGGCGCAGCTGGTGATTCAGGCAGGCGCCATGGCCAAAGGTGGCGACGTATTTGTGCTCGACATGGGTGAGCCGGTACGTATCGTCGACCTGGCGCGTACGCTCATCGCGCTATCCGGCCTGGCGGAAAAGACACCCCAGCAGCCCGCTGGCGATATCGAAATTCAGTTCGTCGGTTTGTTCCCTGGCGAAAAGCTCCACGAAGAACTGCTCACAGAGGGTGTTGTCTTCCCCAGCGAACATCCCCGCATCATGCGCATGAAAGAAAACGCCCTGCGTCCCAGCGTCCTCGACACCTGCATCACCTGTTTGATGATGGCCTGCGATACCCATGAACGCGCCATGATCGAGTCGATGGTCAAAGCCATTGTCACCGAGTACACCCCTGCCCTGCCGCCACCCGCGGCAGCACCGGCAGAAGTAGCGGAGCTGCCCGATATGCCATCCCGGCGTGTTCGTAAGTTCGTTCCATTCCGGATTTAAACCATTGTCTTTTTGAACCATCACCTGCACTGGCGAGGATACTCATGCGCGACGAACAAAACCCGGCTTTCCTGCAGCAACTGACCGACAAGTTTCATGATCGTAGTGCCGTGATCGGCATCGTCGGACTGGGATATGTCGGTTTGCCACTCACCTTGCGTTATGCGGCAGTAGGTTACCGTGTCCTGGGAATCGACATCGACGCCTCCAAAGTCGCCAGGCTGAACGAAGGTGGCAGCTATATCAAGCACATTCCAGCCACTGCGATCGCCAGCGCGCGTGAGAACGGCTTCGAAGCAACCACTGACTTTACCCGTGCGGGCGAGGCAGATGCGCTGATCATTTGCGTTCCGACGCCGCTCAATGCGTACCGCGAGCCGGACCTGTCATTCGTCCTCGACACCACCGATGCATTACTTCCATTCATGCGTTCTGGCCAGATCGTCTCGCTGGAAAGCACGACCTATCCCGGCACTACCGAGGAGGAACTGCGCCCTCGCCTCGAATCGCGTGGCTTCACCATCGGCAGCGACGTATTCCTGGTGTTCTCACCAGAGCGTGAGGATCCAGGCAATGCCCACTTTGAAACACGCACGATCCCGAAAGTTTGCGGTGGCTCCACTGCTGCCTGCCTGGAAGCCGGGGTGGCTTTGTACAGCCAGGCAATCGACCGGGTGGTATCGGTCAGTTCAACGCGCGCTGCCGAGTTGACCAAACTCCTCGAAAACATCCACCGTGCAGTGAACATCGGCCTGGTCAACGAGATGAAAATCATCGCCGACAAAATGGATATCGACATCCATGAGGTCATCAGGGCAGCGGCAACCAAACCTTTCGGCTTCACCGCGTACTATCCCGGCCCAGGCCTCGGTGGTCATTGCATACCTATCGATCCGTTCTATCTGACGTGGAAAGCGCGCCAGTACGGCCTGCACACCAGGTTTATCGAACTGGCCGGCGAAATCAATAGCGACATGCCGCATTGGGTCATCGGAAAGGTCACTGACGCATTGAACGAGCGTGGCCGCTCAGTCAAGGGCAGCCGCGTGCTGGTACTGGGAATCGCGTACAAAAAGGATGTCGAAGACATGCGCGAGTCGCCGTCGGTCGAACTGATGGAACTCCTGCGCGACAAGGGCGCCTCGGTCGACTATGCCGATCCGCACGTCCCTGTTTTCCCCAAAATGCGGGAGCACAGCTTTGACTTGAAGAGCATTGCAGTGACGGCCCAAAGCGTGGCGTCGTACGACGTCGTCCTGCTGGCGACGAGCCATACCTGCTTCGACTACGCACTGATCCAGCAACACGCCAAACTGATCGTGGACACACGCGGCGTGTACCTGGAACCCCTTTCCAACGTTGTCAAAGCCTGAGCCGAGGATCGTCATGCGACACTTCCCTGCCCCGATTTCCGGCCGAAAAATTCGCTTCGCACTGGTCGGTTGCGGCCGCATCGCCCACAACCACTTTGCTGCAATTGCGCAGCACCGTGACCGCTGCGAACTCGTCGGCGTTTGCGACATCGACCCACGAGCGCTCGGCGAGGCCGCCGACAATTCACGCGCCACACCTTACCCAACGTTGACCGACATGCTCGCACAGTGCGATGCCGACGCTTTCATCTTGTGCACGCCCTCCGGACTGCATTCCGAACAGGCGATCCAGATTGCACGGGCGGGGCGCCATGTCATTACTGAAAAACCCATGGCCACGCGATGGGAAGACGGCAAACGCATGGTTGCTGCATGCGATGCGGCCGGCGTGCGCCTGTTTGTCGTCAAGCAGAACAGGCGGAATGCAACCTTGCAATTATTGAAACAGGCAGTCGAGAAAAAACGATTCGGGCGCATTTACATGGTCAATCTGAACGTGTTCTGGACCCGTCCCGATGCCTATTATCACAGCGCAGCCTGGCGCGGGACCTGGGAATTCGACGGCGGCGCCTTCATGAACCAGGCCAGCCATTATGTCGACCTGATCGACTGGATAGTCGGTCCAGTGGAGAGCTTGCATGCCTACACCGCGACGCTCGCCCGCGATATCGAGGTCGAGGATACCGGCGTCATCAGCTTGCGCTGGCGGTGCGGCGCGTTGGGATCGATGAACGTCACCATGCTGACCTACCCACGCAACCTCGAAGGGTCCATCACCATACTCGGAGAACACGGCACGGTACGGATTGGCGGGGTTGCCGTTAATGAGGTACAGCAGTGGGAGTTTGCCAGGCCGGATCCCGACGATGACCAGGTTGACGCAGCCAGCTACCAGACTACTTCCGTCTACGGCTTCGGCCATCCTCTCTACTACGACAACGTCATCAAGGTCCTCCTGGGCGAGGCAGAACCGGAAACGGATGGAAGGGAGGGATTGAAATCGCTGGAAGTGCTCGTCGCCGCCTACAAATCCGCGCGTGATGGCAAACGTGTTGCCCTGCCGTTGGAGTATTGATGGACACGCCAATTCACCCTAGTGCCATCGTCGATGCCGGCGCCCAGCTTGGTGCCGACACGCGTGTCTGGCATTTTTCCCATATTTGCGCTGGCGCGCGCATTGGCGCCGCCTGTTCACTTGGTCAAAACGTTTTTGTCGGCAACGACGTGAACATCGGCGACCGCGTCAAGATACAAAACAATGTCTCCATCTATGACGCGGTGACGATCGAAGACGAAGTTTTTTGTGGTCCGAGCATGGTGTTCACCAACGTCTATAACCCGCGGTCGGGCATCACGCGCAAGGATCAGTACCGCCGGACCATCGTGCGCCGTGGTGCAAGTATCGGCGCCAACGCCACCATTGTCTGCGGCGTAACTGTTGGCGCGTATGCATTCGTCGGCGCCGGTGCTGTCGTCAATCGGGATGTACCGGATTTTGCATTGGTCGCCGGTGTGCCAGCGCGCCAGATTGGCTGGATCAGCCGTCATGGCGAGCGCTTGCCATTGCGCCTGAAAGGCAGCGGGGAAGCCCGCTGCCAACATACAGGCGACGTTTATCTCGTCCTGAACGGCGTTTGCATGCTGCGCCCCGCACATTTTCCCCAATCCTGAATCCACTGGACTTGCCATGGAATTTACCGATTTGAAATCCCAATACCATCATGCACGCGAGAGCATCAATGCCCGCATTCACGCCGTACTCGAGCATGGCCAATACATCATGGGACCCGAGGTGGCCGAACTGGAAAACCGGTTGGCAGCCTTCACCGGCGCACGCCATTGCATCACTGTGTCCTCCGGTACCGAAGCACTGCTCATTGCGTTGATGGCGCTGGGCATCGGTCCTGGCCACGAAGTCATCACGACGCCTTTTTCGTTTATCGCTACGGCCGAAGCGATCGTTCTCGCAGGTGCAACGCCCATTTTCGCAGACATCGAGCCTGCCTCCTGCAATATCGATGCAAGCCTGGTGGAAGAGCTGATCAGCACACGCACGCGCGCGATCATGCCGGTCTCGCTGTTTGGCCAGCCGTCCGATATGGGGGCATTGAACGCCATTGCGCTGCGCCATGGACTACCCGTTATCGAGGACGCGGCCCAAAGCTTTGGTGCCACTTATCACGGACGGCGCAGTTGCAATTTGTCGACGATCGGCTGCACCAGTTTCTTTCCCAGCAAGCCACTAGGTTGTTATGGCGACGGCGGCGCATTATTTACCAGCGACGATGAACTTGCCGCAACAATGCGCGAAATTCGCGTACATGGCCAATCACGCCGCTACGTTCATACCCGCATCGGCGTGGGTGGGCGCATGGATACGCTTCAGTGCGCAATTGTGCTGGCCAAGCTCGATCGTTTTGATTGGGAACTCAGTCAACGTCATCGCGCGGCAGCAAGTTACGATGCGTTGCTGTCAGGGCGCGTGCAGTTGGTTGGCCGGGAAAATGATCGTACGAGTGCTTTCGCGCAATACACCGTCGTACTTGACGAACGTAGCCGTATTCAAGCGGCTTTGAATGCCGAGGGCATCCCAACGGCCGTGCACTATCCGGTACCCATACACCTTCAGCCCGCATATGCCTACCTGAATAAGTCAAATTCCTGTCCGGTCTCCTCATTCATGGCAGCGCGCGTCTTGAGCCTTCCAATGGGTCCCTATTTCAGCGACGCCGAGGCGCGCAGGGTAGCTGCTGCGGTTTTGCGTGCCGCAGGTGTCGACATCCCAGGCGAATCGGCACTGGCATTGAGCGCTTGATGCAGCCTTTGTCGACTTACTGGCGGCACGTATTGACGGTGCTCGGGGGCGCAATCGGCGCCCAGGCACTGCCATTACTGGCTGCGCCAATGATCACGCGCTTGTGCACGCCGGCGGAGATGGGAGCATTCAGTGTCTGGCTCGGCATTGTCGCTGTAACCGCCATCGGGGCAACACTCCGTATGGAGACGGCAATGATCCTCGACCATGGGGAAGAAGCACAGCAAACCTGCCTCGGTGTTGTCTGCGACACGGCAACCATAACGGCAGTGAGTATCACAACAATCGCCGTGATCGGCCGATTCGCCGGTATGCCAATTGTCGGTACATTGCCTTGGATAAGCGTATTGACAATTGGCTTGGGCACTTGGATGAGCGCGATGATGCAGACGACGCTCGCTTACGCGACGTCCCACCATGCTTTCGGCAAAGCTGCTCGCGCAAAGGTGATCGGCGCCGGCACGATCGCATCAGCTCAGCTCGGTTTGCTCTACGCAGGTGGCGGCGGGGCAGGCTTATTGGCAGGTCAAATGATTGGACTGGCTGCAGGATTGGTTGCCGCAAATAGGATGTTGACGCCGCCCAAGGCACGTTTCGGGACAGCAATTAAGGCGGAAGGACGCGCTTATCTTCAACGTCATCAGGCCTTCTGGCGTTTCTCGCTGCCGTCGAACCTGCTCAACGCCCTTGTGGGCCAGCTTCCTTTGCTGATGATCGGGATTCGCTACGGTGCCCTCTCTGCAGGCTTGTTCGCGCTGACGCAGCGTGTTCTGGCTGCACCCATATCATTAGTCGCCGCATCGGTACTGGAAGTATTCAAACGCCAGTCGGTGCATGACTTCGAAACCTTGGGGAACTGCTCCAGCGCTTACCGTTACACCTTCAAGACATTGTTTTTTCTTGCGCTCATTCCATCCATCATCCTTTTTCTATACTCGCCAGCGTTATTCGCCTGGATATTTGGCGAGCCCTGGCGTGCAGCAGGCCAACTGGCGCAGATTTTGGCGCCACTCTACTTTCTTAATTTTATTGCTAGTCCGCTCAGCTATGTGTTTTTCGTGGCAGGCAAACAGAAAACTGAGCTGGTCTGGCAAATTGCGTTGTTCATCATGACCGCTAGCGTCTTTTTCAGTCCCGGAACATTGCACGAGAGCGTGCTGCGTTATGCCATCGGTTATTCAGGTCTGTACATCGTCTACTTGCACATGTCATACCAGTGTGCGCGAAATCAGCGGACGGTGCCATGAAGATCGAACGGCTCGATCATGTAAAAAAGCGGGCATGCTACACCCGGGAACAATTTGTAGCGAGCGCGGCATTCCTCGCCTTATTTCCAGGATTTTTCTTCTACCATACGCTGCTTGGTACCGGTACCACGGGCGCTTTTCTGGGCGGATATTTCTCTCCAGTTTCACTTATTTTCGTTATCCCGCTAACCGCTATCCTTATTCACCATTACAAGCGCAAGCCAAACCACGTATCCGCCGTTGAAATCCTTTACACTTTTTTCCTGTTATATTTTTTGATCATTGTCGTTTGCAATTTCATTGCCGGGGCAAATCGAGCGATCGTTGCGAACCACTTGCTCTGTATTCTTTTCATGATCAACGCCTTCACGATCTTCATCGTCATCGATTTTTCATCAATTGGCTTCCGGATCAGCGCGCTTTGCGCATTGGCGGGAATGTCGGCAATTGCATTCATCTACTCCGTTAACGGGGTTTTCTATCTTGGAGCACTCGGAATTGCAAAGGATTCGGATAGCCTGGCAACCTATCAGGGCTTTGCCCGCTCTTATCTCGTCACATTTCTTCCGGTCATTGCATTTACTCGCTCACTGTTAGTCCGCCTAATACTTTATTGCATCGCAGTTGCAACATTGTTTGTCAATACCGCACGCAGCGAATTCGCGGCATTGTTATTCGCCATACCAATTATCGAATTTTATTTTTCCCGGCACAAAACGCTTTTATTACTGTTCACCATCTTAACGGCAGTGTGGTTGAGCTTATATATGACACATCTGATGGCAGCATTGCCTGATAACCGCATCCTCGAATTACTTGACCTTTCGCATTCGACATCGGCAAACAAACGCCACCATTTAAACATGCATGCGATGCAAACCGTTACAGCCCATCCTTTCTTGGGTGATTATGCCAGCTACGCGCCAGGAAACTACGCACACAACATCATGTCCGCCTGGGTCGACCTTGGCTTGTTTGGATTTGCATATCTCATCGCGATCATGATTATCCCTGCAATTCCAATTTTTTTTAGAGAATATTTTGCCGGCCGCAGAAACGGAAATTTTATTCTTGGTTTCAGTTTAGTGTGCGTAACCTCTCTGTTGCTTCTCACATCGCATTATTTTACAGATATGCTGATCGGCGCCACGCTTGGCGCATACGCGCAATACCAATACAGGAGAAAGCATGGCAAGCGTCGCACACCTGACCTCGGCTCATCCGCGTTACGACACACGGATATTCACGAAGCAGTGTCGCAGTATGGCTGAGCAAGGGCATCGAGTGGCCTTGATCGTTGCGGACTCACGTGGCGACGAATGGAACGATGACATACAAATTCTCGATGTCGGCCGTCCCGACGGACGCCTTGAACGCATTTTTCGCAACTCCAGGCAAGTTTTCGAACGCGCAATTGAAATCAATGCAGACATCTACGTATTGCACGATCCTGAGTTAATTCCATATGGAATACGCCTTAAAGATATCGGAAAGAAGGTCGTATTTGATTCGCATGAGGATGTGCCCACCCAAATTCTGGGCAAACCCTATCTAGGGCGAATACCAGCCTTATTTTTGTCCCGTAGTTTTCAGGCGTACGAAAAATATGCATGTCGCCGCTTCGACGGCATTGTCGCAGCAACACCGTTTATCCGCGAAAAATTTATAAAAATTAACGCAAAAACCATCGACATCAATAACTTCCCGATACTCGATGAATTTGACCACGCTCGCCAGTGGTCAGACAAGCCGTTCGAAGTCTGCTATGTGGGAAATATCACTGCAATGCGTGGAATACGAGAATTGGTCAGCGCATGCACATTGCTTCGTACCCCCGCAACATTGACCTTGGCAGGTGCCTTCGAAACATCTGCACTCGCAGCCGAAGTATCGATTCATGCAGGATGGCGACGCGTAAAAGCGTTAGGTCATCTTGGAAGATCCGGCGTGCGCGATGTGATGGCCAACTCGATGGCAGGCCTTGTCACGTTGCATCCTCAGAAAAATTATCTCGATGCACTTCCCGTCAAGATGTTCGAATACATGGCGGCGGGAGTTCCCGTCATTGCCTCCAACTTTCCTCTTTGGCGTGACATTGTCGAGAGTAACGCCTGCGGTTTATGTGTCGATCCGTTAGATCCGTCCTCCATTTCCGAAGCAATCGATTTCCTGATAACGCATCCGCACGAGGCGAGCCAAATGGGCAGCAATGGTCGCCGTGCCGCCATGGAAAAATATAACTGGGGCCGTGAATCAAAAAAATTGTTGGATTTTTATGAAGACCTTTAATCTACCCAAAAAAATCGCATTCCTTTGCAAACTTGCAATCGACGCGATTCGACTTCCCTCAGTAAAACTCCACTTCCGCCAAAACATTGATATCCCGGATATTGGAGAGATGTTCTCTCACTTCACGAAAAGGCATCCGCGTTACAAGTTGATTCGAAATAAATCTGTCGGCATGGCATTAGTTGATCTTGGCGGATTTTCAGATCGGAGCGCTTATATTTCCAGTATCAGCCGCAAAGACCAAGGCGCGTTTCACGGCAAACGTGCTTTGCGCCGTGGATTTATCTTCAGTGAGATTGATCAAAATTCTTACATTAAAGATATTCATGCGATCAATATCTCTGTCACGGAGCGTCAAGGGCGGCCGATGGATCCGGCTTACTCAGAAAAGCCTGCATTCTACGTAAAGAAGCCGCATTTTCGTTATTTTGGGATACTCAATGCTACAGGAACACTTGTTGCTTATTGCAATATTGCGACTTATGGGAATTTTTCCGCAACAGATCGTTTGCTGGGCTACAAGAATAATGACGGGGTCATGTACCTTTTATTGGTCGAAATTATTTGCCGTTTAATTGATGATCACCAAGTTCAGTATTTTATGTACGACACTTTCTTGGGTGCGCAAGAAGGATTGAGGAACTTCAAACGTCGGCTTGGCTTTCAGCCCTATCGTGTACGTTATTTCATGACTCGATAATATGTCAACCCTCCTGCATTTTTACAATACATTAATTCAGATTGCCAGACTTCCTGTCGCGATCCTCAGCTTCAGCGGCAGCACTGACACTGATCACATTCAATCAACTTATCGATACTATACGAAACGTCACCCACGCTACAAACTGATTCGCCATAAAACACTAGGCGCTGCATTAATTGATCTTGAACTTGTTGACACCCGGGACAAATATACGACTCTCATCAAAGGGAAAAATGGCGCGGCTTTCCATGCGAAACGAGCGCGCGCGCGGGGTTACATTTTTTCTGAAATTGACAGAAATAAGCACATTGATGAAATTCACCAGATCAATATATCAAGTGCTTCGCGTCAAGGCCGCCCCATGGATGCACCATATCAAATCAAAACCGCATATTTCGAATCGTTACCCCATTTTCGTTACTTCGGAATCATCAACAGCTCAGGCAAACTGGTCGCATATGCAAATGTAGGTTTGTTCGGCAATTTTTGTGGGTTTAGTCAGTTAATCGGCATACGCAACAACGATGGCATCATGCATTTACTGATGGTCGAGATCATTTCTTTGCTAATCGACCAACGTCAGGTTCGCTACATCATGTACGACACCTTTTTTGGCGCGCTTCCCGGCTTACGTCTGTTCAAGACCATGCTTGGATTCCGCCCATATCGTGCGAAATACATTCTATTATGAAACGTATTCTTCACCGCATTTATGCGGACTACTTGATGCCATCGCGATTGCAGGAATATGAAGCGTTGCTGATCGCCGCAAAGGAGGCCGGATATGCGCAAATGTCAATTCGCAAATTCTTCCGCGGCACTAGGGCGAAGCGGGTGCTGATCCATCGCCACGACATTGACAGTGATCTGCGCACGGCCCGCAAAATGTTCGACATAGAGCGCCGCCACCAGGTGCACGCCAGCTATTATTTTCGTCTCTGTACACTCGACATCGGCTTCATGCGCGAAATCGAAGCTGCAGGTAGCGAAGCGAGCTACCACTATGAAGAAATTGCCGATTTTGCGAAGCAACACCACTTGCATGACCCAGAAGAGGTGCGACGCCACTTCCCAGCGATGCGTGATCGATTTGCTGTCAATGTTGCGCGTATTACGACAGCGCTAGGACAACCCTTGTCAACGGTAGCAAGTCACGGAGATTTTGCGAACCGAAAGCTGCAAATCATCAATCACGAGCTACTTGCGGATGCCACGCTACGCAAGCGCTGCGGCATTGAATGTGAAACATACGATGAAGCATTGCTAAGTCAATTCGACATGTATATCAGCGACCTGAAATATCCGGTCTACTACAAGCCAGTATCGCCCCTTGAAGCACTTGGGCATTATCCGCGCATCTGCCTCCTTACCCATCCAGTCCAATGGGAGACTAACTGGATCGACAATACGCGCTGCAATTTTCGGCGCTTGTCGGAAGGGATCCGGTGGTAGAAATGAATATATTGCTTATTAATCATTACGCCGGATCCCTGACGCACGGCATGGAATATCGTCCGTATTATCTGGCGCGCGAATGGGTACGGTTGGGTCACCGCGTACATATTGTTGCGGCATCACACTCGCATGTACGCACGCACAACCCACTGATGGAGGGATGTGATCAGCTTGATGAGACGATCGACGGCATACACTACACATGGTTTGCGACACCTGCGTACACGGGCAATGGCATTGACCGGGTACGCAACATCATCGCTTTTGTGGTCCGTCTGTTTCGAGAAAGCAAAGCTATCGTCCGAAAAACGACCCCTGACGTAGTAATTGCGTCGAGTACTTATCCTCTGGATATTTTTCCCGCACGTCGAATTGCCCGTTTGGCCAAGGCGCGGCTGTTATTCGAGGTACACGACCTTTGGCCATTGTCACCGATGGAACTGGGCGGCTATTCGCGCTGGCACCCTTTCATCATGCTTCTGCAAGCTGCGGAGAATCAGGCGTGCAAGTACGCCGATGCCATCGTTTCGATGCTACCCAAGGTAGCGGAACATTTACAGAGGCATGGAATGGCGCCCCACAAACTGCATATCGTTCCAAATGGCGCTGACCCTGCCGAATGGACAAACGATACGCCGGCCCCTCCCGCACCGCTGGCGACCTTACTGGCGCAAATGCATGAATCAAACAGATTTGTTGTTGGTTATACAGGGAGCCATGGCACGGCCAATGCATTGGGCCATCTGCTTGACGCGGCACGCCTGCTGCGCGACCAACCCATCGCTTTCCTACTGATAGGAGCAGGCCCGGAAAAAATCGCGCTACAGCAACGTGCGCGGGCACTTGCTCTGGATAACGTGCACTTTTTCGACCCGGTCGCCAAGTCGCAAATACCCGCTTTCTTGCGCGGCATCGATCTCGCTTTTATTGGATGGCAGCGACAACCGCTTTACCGCTTTGGCATTTCCCCAAATAAATTGATCGACTACATGATGGCAGGACGCCCGATTCTGCACGCAGTCGAAGCTGGCAACGATCTTGTGGCGGAAGCGAGTTGTGGCATCACGGTGGCGCCTGAAAATCCACGCGCGATAGCAGATGGGGTCAAGGCGCTGATGGCGCTGTGTCCGGATGTGCGTGCTGCAATGGGGCAGCGTGGCCGCCAATTCGCCCTCGACCAATTAAGCTACCCGGTGCTTGGCCGGCGCTTCCTTCATATCCTGTCTGGAGAAGCACGTCATGGATGATCGTTCCAACACCCCAACTACTGCGCCATTTATTCCTTTTGCCCTGCCAGATATTGGCGAAGAGGAAATCGCAGCCGTGGTGGGATGCATGCGCAGTGGTTGGGTCACAACCGGACCGATCAGCAAGAAGTTTGAACAGGCGTTTGGCGCTTACCTTGTCAACGGCGGTGAAACAATCGCAGTCAATTCCGCGACCGCGGGACTGCACCTTGCACTCGAAGCGCTTGGCATCGGTCCAGGAGACGAAGTCATCGTGCCGAGCCTGACATTTACAGCTACCGCCGAGGTAGTGCGTTATCTCGGCGCGCAACCAATATTTGTCGATATCGATCCAACGACATTGAATATTTCACCTCTGGCAATCGAAGCGGCGATCGGTCCGCGCACACGTGCTGTCATTCCGGTTCACTATGCAGGACTTGCCTGCGATATGGATGCGATCCTGGAACTCGCGAAACGGCATCATTTAAAAGTAATCGAAGACGCAGCGCACGCCTTCCCTACCCGCTACCGCGAGCGCCTGGTTGGCACACTTGCAAGCGACGTTGTTGTGTTCAGCTTCTATGCCAATAAAACAATGACCACGGGAGAAGGCGGGATGGTGGTGACGCGCGACCCAGTGGTCGCACAGCGCATTCGCCTCATGCGTATCCATGGCATCAGTTCCGACGCATTCGATCGTTACGTCTCAAAAAAACCGGCTTGGTATTACGAAGTTGTGGCTGCAGGTTTCAAGTACAACCTGACTGACATCGCAGCCTCGATCGGCATTGAACAGTTACGAAAAATCGACCGATTCCTTGCGCGCCGCGAACAACTGGCTGCCCGATATGACACGGCGCTCTCTTGCCTGCCTTTCATTTTGCCTCCTCACCCACAGTCCGGGAGCAACCATGCCTGGCATCTGTATGTTGTACGACTGACAGAAAAAGCGAATCGCGGACGCGACGAAATGATCGGCCGCCTCTCGGAGCGTGGTATCGGGACAAGCGTGCACTTTATCCCTTTGCACCGCCAGCCCTATTGGCGCGACCGGTACGGGCTGCGCAATGAGCAGTTTCCGGCGGCTGAACAAGCCTATCAATCGATGCTCTCACTGCCTCTTTACACGCGCATGACGGACTCGGACCAGGAGCGTGTCATCGATGAAATCCACGCGGCGCTTTCATGAGCAAGCGTTTGTTCGATATCGTGGTTGCGGCAACCGGCATTTTGCTTTTGGCACCTGCATTGATGCTGATTGGCGTATGGATAAAATGGGACTCTCCTGGTCCGGCACTATATTTGCAGCAACGGGTGGGGCGCCATGGACGGCTTTTCAATATCGTTAAATTCCGCACAATGCAAAGCGGGAAGACTCCTGGCCCACAACTCACGGTTGGACGGGACAGTCGCATTACCCGTGCCGGACATTTCCTGCGCCGCTACAAACTCGACGAATTGCCCCAGTTACTAAATGTATTGACAGGCTCCATGAGCCTGGTTGGTCCACGCCCCGAAGTGCCGCGGTATGTTGCATGCTATCCACCGGAGCTGCGCGCCGTGGTGCTGTCAGTGTCTCCAGGGATAACAGATTGGGCCGCCATTGAATACAAGGATGAGAATTCCTTGCTGGCTTACTCCAGCGATCCAGAACGGACGTACATCGAGCAGATCTTGCCGGACAAGGTAAATCATTATGTGCGTTACGTCCATGAGCGAACGTTCTTGCTCGACCTGCGCATTATTTTCCGCACGCTGGCGGTAATCGGGCGTTAGACATTGCGATGCATGCAAACCTGATATATCTGGGCGACCTGCGCTTGACAGTCTCCTTGGCCGGAGCAGTTTCATCCTGGCTACTGGCTGCGCATCTCCATCGCTTGGCGTTCTATTGGTGCATCGCGGTCGGCAGCGCGTTTGGCGCCGTCGCGACAACCAAAATCATGTACTTGGTATGGGGCTTGCAAGTGGCTCATCTGGACTTCAAGGCTGCCAGCGGCCACGCTGCCGGCGCTGCAGCGGTTTATCCTGTCGTCGTGTGCCTGGGGACGATGTCCTGGAGGCGTAACATGAAATATTTTGCCCTGCTTGTTGGATGGGGCGTCAGTATCGCCGTCGCATTTGCACTCGTCGGCGAGGGTGAACATTCGCCAGCAGAAGCGTTAACTGGCTGGTGCATCGGCGCCTTGGCCAGCGTTTGCACCTGCGCAAGACTGCGCATGACGATACTCCGTCCTTCGCTTCAAGGTGTTGGCGCGGCGCTGGCTGCAACGCTCGTGATAGCCCTTTGCATGCAGGCTCTGCCTGTGGGATGGTGGATCATCAAAACTGCGCTTGTGCTGTCCGAGGGACGACAGTTATATCCCTGGAATGATTGACGATGCCGGCTTAACCTTGATCGGAACCATGATGAAAACCATGTCACTTCCACAAGTTTCTTTCCTGTCGAATAGCGCACTGGAGGCCGGCAGCTACCAATCTTTAATAATTTCATTATTGCGCGGCTTGGCCGCCCTGCAGGTTGCACTTGCCCACCTGCGTGCCGAGACCTTTCCAAGTCTGCGTGGCATGGCCGATCCGCCCATCGCGTACCAGTTCTTGGCGTTTTCAACCGGATTTGCGCACCAGGCGGTCGTGGTATTTTTTCTGATTAGCGGCTGGTTGGTTGGTGGAAGCCTGCTCAATAAATGGTCGCATCACCAATCCTTGGCATCGTATGCCATCGATCGCATCAGCCGGCTGTGGACGGTGCTCATCCCGACGTTTTTATTGATGCTGTTCTCTGCCTGGTTCATGGAAAAAGTTGGTCCGGTCCCGAGCCATTTCGATCGAACCAATGAATATTCTACTTTGGCATTTTTGGGTAACCTGGCTGGCTTGCAAACAATCAGTGTGCCAAACTTTGGGCGAAATTACGCGCTGTGGAGCCTCGCCAATGAAACATGGTATTACGTGCTGTTTCCACTGATACTGCTTGTGTTTCGCTGCAAAACCGCCTGGCGCAAGGGTGCGAGCGCACTCGCAATCGCGGGCATTGCGTCATTTCTTCCGGTATCCATTCTTCTCTACTTTTCAATCTGGTTGCTCGGTGCCGCGTTTGCGAGAATTCGGATCGACTGCGGCCGCGTTACACAATTTGCACTGGTGCTGACCTGCGCTACGCTGTCTATTTACTTTCGACTGACAGGCAGCAACGCCGATTTGGTAATTGGTTCATATTTTCAGGACCTCGTGTGTAGCCTGCCTTTACTGGCGCTCCTGGCGACGTTGCATCATCCAGCGCCGACTGGTTCAGCGGCAATGCGTCATCTCAGAACCGCTGCGCACACGTTATCCGAATTCTCGTTCACGCTTTACGTCAGTCATGTGCCAGCAATCGCATTGCTACGGCACATCGGCCGGACGTATTTTGGACGGGAAAGCTTTTCACCAAATCGTGTCATCGATTACCTGCTTTATTTGGGGACGGCGAGCCTGCTGGTTGGTTTAGCCTTCCTGTTATATCTGGCCTTTGAGTCAAATACACCTCGGGTGAGACGTTACTTAAAAGAGAAACTTTTGCGCAGTTCCGCAGGTTCATCCGCCATCGCTGCGGCGCCAATAAAATAGGGCACCCAACCTCGGCATGCATGAGTTGATAGGCAAAGCAGATGAACGAATTTTTGAAATCGTCTGCTTCAGATTTCGGCTTGGAGCAAACAGGAGCATCGGACTTGCATGCGCTGGCTCGAGCAGGCACCAAGGTGTCTGTCTCCAACGCCAGAACCCAAGGGCGCAGGCCAATTTGCAAGTGTGCGCAGGCTGCTCCATATACCGCTGGCGCTAATATAAGTGAATGCCGCCTTACATATTTGCTAGCAAGCGAAGACCTGGCAAGTCAGTAGCAACAGTTTAAACGGCTTCAGTTCGAGAAGCCCAGCTGAGGACTGTCGCCGTACTGCGCTTGAGTCCAAGTCAGACTTAGCCTTGGGGCCATATCGTTAAACAAAACGCCTTGAGGAGAAATGCCGGCATGGTTGAGCCGCTTGATGGATTCATTGATCTCGTCTTCGGTCGTGATGCCCGAACGCGTCACGATAAACACGGAGCCGGCATGGGCGCCGATGATCAGGGCATCGGCGACGGCCAAAATTGGAGGCGGGTCGATCAGGACCAGGTCATAGTTGGGAGTGACTGCTTCAAGAAGGTTACCGAAATTGAGGTGGAGCAAAAATTCTGCCCGGTTCGGCGGCAATGCGCCAGTCGCGATAAAATCCAGGTTATCGATAACGTCATGATGGATCGCTTCCTCGACAGGCATGGAGCCGCTCATCGCTTTCGACAGGCCAGGCTCCCTCTGCACACCAAAATATCGGTGCAGGTGGCCATTCCGTAAATCCGCATCAATCAACAAAACCCGCTTTCCGCTGGCTGCCACCACTGCGGCAAAATTTACGGCGATAAATGACTTGCCAAGATTACGTGTCGGGCCCGTCAACATGACGATATTGTTTTTGAAGTGGGGCATTGAAAACTGCAGGGCCGCACGAAAGCTGCGCAAGCTTTCGACAGCAGGATCTTCGGGCATCATTTGCGCTAGTAACGGCGTCGCCAGGCTGTCGCCGCGCGCCTTGCGTGTCAACTTATCCTGCGAGACGCTGTGCGGAATAGTCGCATAGACAACCCGGGCTTGCAGCAAACGCTCTATCTTCAGCGGGTCGTCAATGCCCCCTTGCATCGCTTTCCGCGCAAACGCGATCAGTGTCCCGAGAAACAAGCCGGTGACCAATGCCAGAACGACGATGAGCAAGCGATTCGGTTTCAAAGGCTTTTCGGGAGCAATCGGTGCGTCAATCATGCGCACATTGCTGACGCGGCCAACGGAAATCAAGCGCAGTTGCTGCGCTGTATTCGAGAGCGCCGTGTAGAGATCCGTGTTCACTTTGATATCGCGTGTCAGGCGTGCCTCATCCTGTTCCAGCACAGGCATGGTTTTGATCCGCGCCGCAATTTCATCGATCTCCGCTTCAACTTCCTTACGCTGGCGGTTAAGTGCCGCGACGATAGGATGGTCCTCGGTAAAACGTGCCATCAATTCGGTTTTCTTCTGCATCAAGTCGATGCGGCGATTGCGTGCCGCGACCGCCTGTTGCAGGCTCATTCGTGCCTCTTCACGCAGGTCAACGGTGCCGTGTGTATTGCGAAACTGGTTATAGCGGTCTTCCGACTCTTCCAGTTTACGCTTTAGTATGGGCAATTGCTGGTTCAGAAACGCAAGCGATTTCTCGGCCTCTTCTGTTTTGCGGGCGAGATTTTGCCGCATGTATTCGCGCCCCAACTCGCTCAGCAGAGCGTTGATCCTGCGTGCGTTTTCACCCTGCAATTTCACTTCGATGACACCCGACTGCTTGCCTTGTTCGGTAATCACCATCGCGTTCTGTATCGCTTCGATCGTCACGAGGCGCGAACGCCGTTTCAGGTAAAAGACGGCGCCAGGATTTGCTTCCAGGTTGTCGACCCTTATTTCAAGTGGCCCATCCGGCGTCTGGACGACATAGCGATCGCCCACCAGGCCATCGAATACTATCCGCTGCCCGCCGCCTGAAATACGGTAGCGTTGCGGTCCTTGCACGGTCAGTAAAAATTCACGGTTCAGCCAAGATTCAGGTACGTCAAATACGGAAATATCAGCACGCTCGCTACCCCATACGTAGCCGCCATAGCCAAACAAGCCCGGCGTCGACAGCCCACCGCGATTTCGTCTGGCAAACCAGAATGCCGCTATGGGAAAATATTTTGGCTGAACATCGATAAACAACTGCAAGTTATCGACCGCCTGCGCAACCACCATCCGTGAACGAAGCAGCTCCATCTCAGCAATGGCTGCTTTCTTCGTTTCGAACAGTGACGAAGCTTCACTCAGAATATTTTTAGAGGCATTCGGACTTTCCTCCTCCACGTGAATCATGAGGTTGGCTTCATAGACCGGGCTGGCCACCAAGGCGTATAAAATCGCGACAATCGTAATGACCGCCGTGATGGTACCGATCAGCCAACGACTGTCGTAGAGGGTGTTCAGATAACTTTTCAGCTCGAATCCGCCGTCATCACTGCCATAGTCGATGGGGCGCGGATCCCAATGCGCACTCAAAATCGGCGGACTGTGAACGAAGTTGCTTAAAGAATGCTGCTCGCCGTGTTTGGTCATGACGTTCTCCCGGTACGCATTGCCCTCAGGGGCGGGACACGCCCACTGCGGACGTCAGTGCACCCGGGAATAGCATGCTGATTTTGCGATTCCAATTGGCCAGTGGGGTTGCGGCGACATACACGATATCTTTGGGCCGCAGCTCAAAAGACTCGGCCATTGCCAGTGATCCCGTCAAACGCGCATCCAGCTGGAATACGCGCGTGCTTTGCGGCGTTTTGCGCACCACATAGATCTGGCGCGCATCACCGCTCAGCGGGCTGATGCCGCCTGTTTCGCCCAACGCCTCGTTCAGTGTCAAGCGTCCGTCATGCATGGTCAGCGCCCTGGGTGCGACCACTTCTCCCGAAACGAACACCTTGCTTTCTTCACGCGAATGCACACGCACGACATCGCCATGGGACAACATCAGGCTGCCAGGATTGATTCCCATCTGCACCAGTTCACGCAAATTGATCGTGTAGCGGGCATCGCCGCGCTCCAGTCCAATCCGGCTCTGGTCGGCCGTAGGCAGCAGGCCGCCGGCGCGGTTCAGCGCTTCGACGAGTGTCATCGGCAAGTCATTGATGGCCTGGATGCCCGCGTTCTTCACTTCGCCATCGACGTACACCCGCTTGCTGCGAAACGCTTGCACCCGTAGCGTCACGTTCGGCGCGGCGATGTACTTTGCCAGTTTGCGCGCCAGCACATTGCGCGCGGCTTCCTCCGTCAAACCGGCGACCTCGACCTGTCCGGCGTAGGGGAATTGGATCGATCCATGATGGTCGACTGCAAAACCCTGCTGGGGCGCGTTGGCGACCGCTGCGCCGGTGTCGACAGCTGCCGCAGCAGCGGCCATTCCAGCGCCCGCCAACTCGGGATGGTCCCAGACGGTGATGGAAAGGATGTCGCTGTTGCCGATTGTGTAAGGAGGCGGATTTGTCTGCACCAGTTGGCGCCAATCCTGTCCAGAGGGAGAGGCGTGGACCATTTTTTCCTGTGCAATCAACTGCTCCGTGATCATTTCGGTAGGCGGAGCACTGCCCGGCCCGCTGTCGCGTGAGCCCGATGCATCCTGGAGATGCAGGCCTGACGCGCAGCCCAGCAATGAAACCAAAATGGCCGTCGCGCAGGATACACGTCCGGCAAAAGAGTAATGAGAAGCCATGATAAATACCTGATCGAGTGCACTGTCCGATGACAGCTCTGATATTCAGGTTAAGTCGCGCCAAACTGCCGGGCTTTGCTGCACGTCAAACGCCAGCCGGAAGTAAAAATAGCGCCGGTCCCGGTTTTCCTGACCGGACGGTCATGGCATGCAGGTTAAGCCGGGCGGGTTTGCGTGCCCGCGCCACGGGTGATATGCAGCATGCGACTGGGAACTGCCACTTTCGCGGTGTGCCAGACCCCGCGCGGAACGATGACCGCGCCGCTGCCGGACAACGCGACGATGCCCACGCCATCGGCCTGCTCAAGGTAAAGCACGGCCTCGCCAGACAGCAGATAAACGAATTCGTCCGCGTCCGGGTGCATTTCCCAAGTTGGCCAATCTTGCTCGAACAAGTATTCGGACACCAGCCAGCCCGTACCGGCCTGCGTCAATGCACTTTCTGAAAGACGCCAGAATTCTTCCCCGCCGGACAATTGTGCCGCAGCGCCATCAACACCTAATAAAACATACGTTTTTTGCGGGTCGAGTGACATGGTGACTCCCAAGAATGACAGGCATGACGCAATCAAATGAGGAACGAAGAAAAGACATATTGAAAACATGGCCTGCCCAACAGGAATCGAACCTGTGACCCTCAGCTTAGAAGGCTGATGCTCTATCCAACTGAGCTATGGGCAGTGATGCATTTTGGCACAGCAAGAAATGCCGCGCGCATGTGAAAACGGGCTGTCGCATGACAGCCCGTTTTCACTAACTTTCACCTGAACCCTCAAAGGATGCAGGCTTTAAATCTGGTCGGAGTACAAGGATTCGAACCTTGGACCCCCTGGTCCCAAACCAGGTGCGCTACCGGACTGCGCCACACTCCGAAGACGAAATTATAACGCGCCTGACTGCTAACGTCAATGCAGAAGGCGCAGCAGATTACTGTCCTACCTTGTCGGCGATGCGTCGCGCACTGCTCTCGGCCAGTTGTGCGGTCTTGGCCTCGACCATGACGCGGATCAAGGGTTCGGTACCGGAGGCGCGGATCAATACCCGGCCTGCATCGCCCAACTCCCGTTCGACGGCTTCCTTCTCGGCTACCATGGCTGGATTGCGCGTCCAGTCAAAGCCAGCGGCAACTTTAATATTGATCAAAGTTTGCGGGTACAGCGTCAACTCGGAACACGATTCCGCCAACGTCTTGCCGCTGCGTACCAACGCAGATAGTACTTGCAGTGATGAAACGATACCATCCCCTGTCGTGTGTTTGTCGAGCGCCAGCAGGTGACCGGAGCCCTCGCCGCCGAACAGCCAATTTTTTTCCTTCATCACCTCCAGGACATAGCGGTCGCCTACTTTGGCGCGGGCGAAGCCGACACCGAGTTCCTTGAACGCCACCTCGAGCGCCATGTTCGTCATCAGGGTGCCGACGGCGCCGGCAACAGGGCCAGCCGTCATGCGGTCACGCACCATCACGTACAGCAACTCATCGCCGTTGTAGAGGCGGCCGGTGGCGTCGCACATGATGAGGCGATCCGCATCGCCATCGAGGGCGATGCCAAGATCCGCTTTGTGTTCGACCACTGCAGCTGCCATGGCTTGCGGTGCCGTGGCACCGAAGCCGGCGTTGATATTGAATCCATCCGGCGTGGCGCCGATGGAAATGACTTCGGCACCCAGTTCATGATAAACGTGGGATGCAATCGCGTAAGCCGCGCCATGTGCGCTGTCGACCACGATTTTCATGCCGCGCAGGTCGAGTTCACCTGGAAAACTGCCTTTGCAAAATTCGATATAGCGTCCCTGGGCATCGGGCAAGCGCTTGGCGCGGCCCAATTTTTCAGACGGAACGCATCCCATCGGCTGGTCGATGGCCTCTTCGATTTCCATCTCGACTGCGTCAGGCAGCTTGGTGCCGTTGGCGGAAAAAAACTTGATGCCGTTATCTTGGAAGGCATTGTGCGAAGCTGAAATGACGACCCCGGCCGACAGGCGCAACGCACGGGTCAGGTACGCAATGGCAGGTGTCGGCATCGGGCCGGCAAGCATGACGTCGACGCCGGCCGATGCAAACCCGGCCTCGAGGGCGGCTTCGAGCATGTAGCCGGAAATCCGCGTATCTTTACCGATCAGCACGGTCGGGTGGCCGCTGCCCGATCGCCCCTTGGCAAGGACCTTGCCTGCGGCATGGCCGAGACGCATGACAAAGTCAGGCGTGATCGGCGATACGCCGACCAGGCCGCGGATTCCATCGGTACCAAAATATTTACGTGACATGCGTTTTTCTTTTCTTTTCTAGTCTAGTTAATCGAGTTTGCTGCCTGCCATACGTTGATGGCGTCCACCGTTTCAGCCACATCATGCACCCGAACGATGCGCGCGCCCTGCGCCACCGCAGCGAGGGCACCGGCCAGGCTGCCTGCCAGGCGCTGCTCGACCGGGCGGCCAATCACCGCACCAATCATCGATTTGCGCGACAGGCCAGCCAGCACAGGCAGGCCGAGTTCGCGATGCAGGCGTCCAATGCCGGCCAGCAGGGTGTAATTGTGCGCCACTGTCTTGCCAAAGCCAAATCCGGGGTCGATGCAAATGCGCTCGCGCGCAATGCCGGCGGCCGTCATGGCGCTGACGCGCTCCTGTAAAAACTGGATAACTTCCTGCAAAACGTCATCGTAATGCGGCTCCTGCTGCATGGTTTGCGGCGTTGCCTGCATGTGCATGATGCACAAGCCGCACTCGCTGTCGCGCACGGCTTCCAGTGCACCTGGCGCGCGAAAACCGTTGATGTCGTTAATCATGTCGGCACCGGCGATGATGACTTCACGCATTACCTCCGGCTTGCAGGTATCGACGGATAACGGAATCTCCAGGCCCTGGAGTGCATAGACGACCGGCATCACCCGGCCCAATTCTTCCGCGATCGTGACACTGGGCGAACCCGGGCGCGTCGATTCGCCGCCGATATCGATGATGGCCGCGCCTGCCGCTACCATTTCCTCCGCCCGGGAAATGGCGAATTCGAGCCGATTGAAATTGCCGCCATCCGAAAACGAATCTGGCGTGACGTTCAGGATACCCATCACGACAGCCTTACTGTCGAGTGAAAAACCGAAACGGCCGCATTGGAGATATTGACGCATTGGTAAAGGAGGGGAAGTGAAATAAGAAAAAGGCATCCCGGGGGATGCCTTTCAAGCCGAACGGAAACGGATCAGGCTGGTGCGGTGGCGTTGGGCGACACACCACCAGAACCGCTGTCAGCAGGCGGTGTGCGCTTGGTGACGGTACCTGCCTTCGGTGGCGTCGGTTCGTTGCCCGCCATGATGTCGTTGATCTGGTCAGCGTCGATGGTTTCCCAGTCGAGTAACGCCTTGGTCATTTTCTCGACCTTGTCGCGGTTCTCTTCCAGCAAGCGGCGCGCCAGGGCGTACTGCGTGTCGAGGATGGCGCGGATCTCGGCGTCGACCTTTTGCTGGGTCGCTTCCGAAATCGTTTTGGTGGCCCCACCGAAGAAGCCTTCGTTCTCGCTGTCTTCGTAGACCATCACGCCCATGCTGTCCGACATGCCGAAACGCGTCACCATCGAACGGGCCAGCTTGGTCGCACGCGAAAAGTCGTTCGATGCACCGGTCGACATCTGGCCGACGAAAATCTCTTCCGCAATGCGGCCACCGAACAGGATCGAAATTTCTTCCAGCATCTTGTCCTTGTAACCAGACAGTGCGTCGTGCTCAGGCAACTGCCAGGTCAGGCCCAACGCGTAACCGCGCGGCATGATGGTGACCTTGTGGACCGGGTCAGCCTTTGGCAACAGCTTGGCGATCACGGCATGGCCGGACTCGTGGTAAGCCGTATTGCGGCGCTCTTCTTCGCGCAGCACCATCGACTTGCGCTCCGGACCCATGAAAATCTTGTCCTTGGCATCTTCGAAATCGTTCATTTCCACCAGGCGCTTGTTGCGGCGTGCGGCGAACAGGGCAGCTTCGTTGACCAGGTTGGCGAGGTCAGCGCCCGAAAAACCCGGGGTACCGCGCGCCAGGATGTCGGCTTTGACATCGGTGCCGATCGGTACTTTACGCATGTGCACATTGAGGATTTGCTCGCGGCCACGGATGTCCGGCAAGCCCACCATCACCTGGCGGTCGAAACGGCCTGGACGCAGCAGGGCTTTATCAAGCACATCGGCGCGGTTGGTGGCCGCTACGACGATGACGCCGGAGCTCGCTTCAAAACCGTCCATCTCGACCAGCAACTGGTTCAGCGTTTGTTCGCGCTCGTCGTTACCGCCGCCCATGCCTGCGCCACGATGGCGACCAACGGCGTCGATCTCGTCGATGAAAATGATGCAAGGCGAGTGCTTTTTGGCATTTTCAAACATGTCACGGACGCGGCTGGCGCCGACACCGACAAACATCTCGACGAAGTCCGAACCGGATATCGAAAAGAACGGCACTTTGGCCTCGCCTGCAATGGCGCGGGCCAGCAGGGTTTTACCGGTACCCGGAGGACCGACCATCAGGACGCCACGTGGAATGCGGCCGCCCAGTTTCTGGAATTTGGTGGGATCCTTGAGGAAGTCGACCACTTCGTTGACTTCTTCTTTCGCTTCGTCGCAACCGGCGACATCGGCGAACGTCACCGTATTGTTGGTTTCATCCATCATGCGGGCTTTCGACTTGCCGAACGAGAACGCCCCGCCCTTGCCGCCGCCTTGCATTTGACGCATGAAGAATACCCAGACGCCGATCAGCAACAGCATCGGGAACCAGGAAATGAAAATTTGTTGCAGGAACGATGGCTCTTCAGGCGGTTTGACGTCGAAATGCACGCCGCTGCTGACGAGGTCGCTGACCAGGCCGCGATCGAGCAAGGTCGCCGTGGCACGCACCTTGGTATCGTCGGCACGGATGGCCGTAATGTTCTGGCCTTCGATGACCACATCCTTCAACCGGCGCGACTTGACGTCGTCCAGGAGCTCGGAATAAGCAATGGTCTTGCTGCCGCTCGTTGCCGTGTGGTTGTCGAACTGCTTGAACAGCATGAACAACAGCAGTGCAACGACCACCCAGATGGCGGATTTGGAAAACATATTATTCACGAAAACTCCTTCGATGCGATACGCATCTTTACCT
>Ga0247814_10000356_pt1 | contig 37922 bp, 21 predicted proteins | sample UWRJL179409R1_FD_179947 | JGI IMG/M metagenome (GOLD analysis project Ga0247814, IMG submission 179947) | Plant litter microbial communities from Arlington Agricultural Research Station in Wisconsin, United States - UWRJ-L179-409R-1 | ecosystem: Environmental > Terrestrial > Plant litter >... | reverse complement strand
GGAAATATGGGGCCGCAGGTTAGGCATTGTTGAGAGGCCGCTGATTGACAACTTTACTGCCGGAAAAACAAACGACTGGTACAACAGCACTTTCCGCACCGGGTTTAATAAAGATTTTAACATGAGTGTTTCGGGTGCCAGCGACAAGAGCAACTACTACATGTCTGTAGGCTACATGGATGCCGAAGGTGCGATTGTAGGAGACGAATACAGGGCTTTACGCTCTAATATGAAAATAAACACCCATATAACCGACTGGTTAGAAATAGGCGCGAATGTTAACTTTCAGGATCGTTCAGATGGTAACATCAGTGTTGGTACCGGAACCAATTATTGGGATGCCAATATGTTACGAAACAGTCCGTATGCTAATTTTACCGATGAAAACGGTGGCTTTGTAAGGCAGCCAATGGGGCCTACAATTGGTGGTTATAACTATTACTACGATCGTCAGTTTATGGATCTTGAAAGAGGCTATACAGTGCTAAATACCATATTTAATGCTAAAGTTACATTACCGTTTGGCATTACCTATTCGTTTAATATTGCGCCAAGGTACCAGTTTTACTACAACCGTTATTTTCAATCTGCCGACCATGAAGGCTGGAACGCCGCTAATATTGGCGTAGACAGGGGGCATGCTAAAAATTTTGATTATAACCTTAACAACAACATTACCTGGGACCATACCTTTAATGAAAAGCACCACATAATTGCCACTTTTGTTCAGGAGGCAGAAGACCGCAGATATTGGTCTGATATTACTTATGCACGCAATATACAGCCGTCTGATGCTCTTGGCTTTCATAACACATCAAACGCTACACTGGCAAACAGTAGTTTTTCTACTACCGATAGCCACCAGAGTGCCGATGCGTTAATGGGAAGGCTTTTCTACTCGTACGATGACCGTTATATGTTTACCGGAACCATCCGTCGCGACGGTTACTCTGCTTTTGGAGCTTCAAACCCTTATGCAACATTTCCTTCTGCCGCTGTGGGATGGAATTTTACTAACGAAAAATGGTTTAACTGGAAACCAATGAATTTTGGTAAACTGCGCCTTTCTTATGGTAAGAATGGTAACCGCTCTCTTGCAGATCCTTATGTGTCATTAGCCAACCTTGGCTCGGGCACGGGTGCCACAATGGGATATATTAATCCTACTACAGGTGCTATTGTAGATATTAAATATCTTCGTCAGGACAGGTTAGCTAATCCCAATTTGCAATGGGAAAAAACCACATCAATAAACGCAGGTCTTGATTTCGGCTTTTTAAACGACCGTATTACCGGTACTGTAGAGGTTTATAAATCTAAAACGCACGACATGATCATGAGCCAGCGTTTACCTGAGTTCTCTGGTTTCAATTCTATTATTACTAACTTAGGTGAAGTACAAAATTCAGGTTATGAAATTAGCCTTACCAGTGTAAACATGAGACACCCTAATTTTGAATGGAAAACACTTGTAGCTTTTTCATACAACAAAAACCGTATTAACAAGCTTTACGGTAATATACAATATACACTTGATGACAGCGGAAACATTATTAGCCAAAGAGAAGCAGACGATATAACCAACGGATGGTTTATAGGCAAACCAATTTCTACCATTTGGAACTACCAGGTAACAGGTATATGGCAAAAGAATGAGTGGGAAGAAGCAGCACGATATGGCCAGCGCCCCGGAGACCCTAAGGTTGCAAATAATTATACTGCCGATGACGGAACGAACGGTACACCGGTATATAATGACAAGGATAAGGTGTTTATGGGACAAACAGATCCGCCTATAAACTGGTCACTGCGCAATGAGTTTAAAATTTATAAAAACTGGGATGTTGCTATAAACATGTATTCATACATGGGGCATAAATCGTTAGATGGCAGATATATGAATAACTTTAATGCAGGAAGTATGTATACTAACAACTACAACGCGTTTGTAAACCCTTACTGGACGGTAGACAACCCTACAAACGACTGGGCACGCCTTGATGCTATTGCACCCGCAGGTGCTGGTGCGGCAAAACTTTACAACCGCAACTTTATTAGGTTAGACCATATTTCTGTAGCTTACACGATACCTCAGGCATTTACAGAAAAATGGAATATTAAGACTTTTAAGATATCTGCCTCAGTTAGAAATGTAGCAACCTGGGCTGCCGACTGGAAATATTTTGGAGACCCGGAAACAGGTGGCTTAGCCACACGAATGGTAAACTTTGGCCTTAATTTAACTTTATAACAACTATGAAAAAGTATATCAATACAAAAATATTAAATGGCATAAAGGTGTCTTTGGCTGCCCTTATGCTGGCTTCCTGCACAGATGATTTTCTTGAGGCAGACCCGTTATCGTTTTATGAACCCGGAACTACGCTCACTACAGAGTCGGGCTTACAGGCAGCTTTAGCAATGGCAGACAAGGCATTAAGAGGTTATTGGATTCACTATGACTATGCCAATAATAGTGTACCTATAGGCACAGAATATGTATTTTCGGACATGGCAAAATACGGCAAGACAGACGCCGCTCCTACTGCGGCAGATTATGCAAACATTATTGTTCCTACCAGCACACTTTCAAACGCAACGGCTACTAACGACGGTATCTATTTAGGATATTACTGGGATGAAGGTTATAACGGTATTAAATATGCCAATACTATTCTTACTTATATAGATAGATTAGAGGGCATATCCGGAGAGGTAAAGAACAAATACAAAGGCCAGGCTTATTTTCACAGGGCTTTCCGTTATCTACATTTAGTATACCAATTTGGCGATGTGCCATTAGTTACCAAAATTTTAGAGGTGCCAAAACAAAACTACCGCTCCACGAAAAAGGAGGCAATTATCGCGATGATAACAGCCGATATGGAAAAAGCTGTTGAGTGGGTACCCGAACAAAATGGGTTGGCTTATTTAGGCTTGGTAAACAAAGGTGCCTGCCGCCAGCTTTTAATAAAATGTTATCTCGCCTCAGGCAGATTTGCTGAGGCAGAACAGCAGGCAAATTTGCTTATTAATAGCTCGGGCTACAATTTAATGCGAAACACTTTTGGGACCTTTGACCGTGGTGGAAAACCCGAAACATGGAACATAACGCGAAACGTTATTTGGGACCTTCACCGCCCGGAAAATAAAGTTATAGGAGCCAATACAGAGGCTATTATGGTTATGCCTAACAGTGGTGCACAATCGTTTTTAGGTTTTGCCTCCATGCGAATTTTTGGTCCGCTATGGGCATCGGCAAATATAAAAACACCTACAGACGGCAGGACAGCAGCATTGCGTCTACCTATAAATAATGCGAGCTATAACCCTATTTACGATTACCAAAGGGCTTATGGACGCGGTATTGCCACAATAAGTGCCTCATATTACTCGCAGGAAACCATGTGGAAGGTAAATGGTATAGAAGATGAGCAGGATTTAAGGCATAACCGTACCGTGGGCAACTGGGTAAACATGGAAGATTTTAAATACAGCGACCGTGCATCGGCAGATTATGGAACAAACTTTAGGATGTATAGCCCTTCAGGAACATTACTGGCAAGGGATACTATTCGTGACTGGTTTGATTTCCCGTTATACAAGATCTATCTTCATGATGTTGTTGCCGAAACCACTCCAAGTGCCAACGATTTTCAGGGGGCATCTACAGGCAGTACAGCACATTGGTATTTATACCGTTTGGCTGAAACATATTTGCTGCGCGCCGAAGCACGTTTATACCAGGGCAATGCTGCGGGAGCAGCAGAAGATGTTAATGTTATAAGGCAAAGAGCAGGTGCAGCCCAGATGTATACCACTGTTAACATTGGCGATATTTGTGCAGAACGAGGGCGTGAACTTTACTTAGAAGAGTGGCGCAATGTAGAGCTAAAACGTATTTCGCACTGTTTGGCCATGAGCAGGACACCAGATGAATGGGGCAATACCTACGATATTAATACCTGGGATAAACAATCCGGCAGGGACGAAAGCGGAGGCAGCTACTGGTACCAGCGTATAGTGCATTACACACTTTACAACAAATATCCTCAGGGTATTGTAGTGCCAAACGGTACTAAATATTATACTATGGATAAGCGTAATAACTACTGGCCTATACCTAACCGCGCCATTACGGCAAACACGAAGGGCCGCCTTAGCCAGAATTTTGGTTACGATGGCTATGATGCCAGCGTTCCTGTTTGGACCACCTGGCAGGAAGCCGTGCAGGATGAAGACACCGCTAATTAGGTTTTTAATACTTAAAGTTTGAGTTTAGTTTAATAAATATCTTCACTTACCTGCCTGCACTAAAGTTTGTGCAGGCAGGTTTTTTTACAATTTTTAAACGAAAGGTCTAAAGGCATTATACTACATATTAACATCTGTAGTATAATGCCTCTGCACAAACAAATAGATTTTACCAATAACACACAATTAAAACATTATGAAGAAAGTTCTGTTTTATTCGTTCCTGCTTGCCACACAATTTATTGTTGCCCAGCAAAACGAATGGGAAAACCCCGGGATTGTAGACCGGAACAAAGAACTGCCACGCGCAACCTTTGTTATTTTTGATAAAAGTACCGATGCTATAAACGGTTCGCCCGAAGCTTCGGGTTATTACAAAAGCCTAAACGGCCAGTGGAAATTTAATATCGTAAAAAAAACATCTGAGAAGCCGGACGGTTTTTATGCTGCTGATTTTAACGATAGCAGCTGGAAAGACATCACTGTACCTTCTAACTGGGAAATGCAGGGGCATGACATTCCTATTTATACCAATATTGTATATCCGTTCCCTAAAAATCCGCCTTTTATTGGTGGAGATTACAATCCGGTAGGGAGCTACAGGAAAACATTTACCGTTCCTGATAACTGGGCCGGTAACAATGTAATATTGCATTTTGGTTCTATATCCGGTTATGCAAGGGTATTCATAAACGGTAAGGAAATAGGAATGACCAAAGCAAGTAAAACACCGGCCGAATTTGACGTTACAAAGTACCTTAAGAAAGGTAATAACCTGCTTGCTGTACAGGTAATACGCTTTCATGACGGCAGCTATCTGGAGGACCAGGATTTTTGGCGCCTTAGCGGTATAGAACGCGATGTGTATTTGCAGGCGCTTCCTGCAACAGCCGTTAAAGATTATGAGGTAATTGCGGGGCTGGACAATGCTTACGTTAACGGGACTCTTAATGCTGCTATCAAACTAAAGAATACTGGCAAATTAAAAACAAACGTACGCTTTACGTTATTTGATGCTAATAATAAAGAGGTATATAGCGAAACTAAAGCAGCCGAACCCAATGCTGCCATGATTACCTTTAGTAAAACGATACCTCATGTAAACCCGTGGAGTAATGAGGATCCGTATTTGTACCGCTACCTGATTGAATGGGATGCCGGCAGTAGTAAAAAGGCTTATATAAGCGGGCGCACCGGCTTTAGAAGTGTCGAGATAAAAAACGCACAACTACTGGTAAATGGCAATGCTGTTATGGTACACGGTGTAAACCTGCACGAACACCACCCTGTAAAAGGCCATGCCCCCGATAAAGAGATGATGCGCAAAGACGTGGCGCTCATGAAACAGAATAATATTAATGCCATACGTATGAGCCATTATCCGCACGACCCGTATATTTATGAGCTTTGCGATGAATACGGTTTGTATGTGGTAGATGAGGCGAATATTGAAACCCACCACATGGGAGCCGAATTGCAAAATAAGTTTGATAAAAGTAAGCATCCGGCTTATTTACCGGAATGGACGCCGGCACACCTTGACCGTATAACGCGCATGCTGGAAACCGATAAAAACCACCCATCTATAATTATTTGGAGTATGGGTAACGAATGCGGCAACGGCCCGGTATTTTATGATGCTTACAAATGGCTTAAACAACGTGATGCAAGCAGGCCGGTACAATTTGAACAGGCGGGCGAAAATGCCGATACCGATATTGTTTGCCCTATGTACCCCGGTATTAACAGTATGAAAAAATATGCGGCAGCCACAGTAACAAGGCCTTATATTATGTGCGAATATGCCCATGCCATGGGCAACAGCACCGGTAATTTTAAGGAATACTGGGATATTATAGAAACAAGCAAACACATGCAGGGCGGTTTTATTTGGGACTGGGTAGACCAGGGCATTAAAGCTAAAGATGCTAATGGTAAAGAGTATTGGGCTTATGGGGGCGACCTTGGCGGGGAAAAACTTCAGCATGATGAAAATGGCTGTGCCGACGGACTTGTAACGGCCGACCGTGTTGCCGATCCTGGCTTACCGGAAGTGAAAAAAGTATATCAGGATATTAAATTTGGCTTTAATAATAGTGTGCTTACAATTAAAAATAATCACTTTTATACCAGCCTTACCGACTATATTATTAAATGGGAACTGCTTAAAAATGGTGCTAAAGTACAGTCTGGTACGCTTACTGCAAACACACAGCCGGGCAAACAAACGGAAGTGCCGCTGGTATTAGACACCGCAGAAAAAGCTGAGTATTACCTAAATGTATATGCATATACTAAAACAGAAAAAAATCTTATACCCGCTAACCACGAAGTTGCGAGGGAGCAGTTTAAAATAGGTACAGATGATTTTTTTGCAACAGCAAAACAAAATGCAGGCAAGCTAAGTTTTAAGAACAAAAACAATACGCTAACTTTTGAAGCCAACGGTGTTACGGGTAGTTTTGACCTTAAAAAAGGAGTACTTACCGGTTATAAAAAAACGGGCGATAAGCAAGAAACTTTATCCGGGTTCCCCACCCCCTACTTTTGGCGTGCCCCTACCGATAATGATTTTGGTAACGAAATGCCTAAAAAACTTGGAGTATGGAAAGAAGCGCACTTAAATCCTGCAGTGCAAAGTGTAACCGTTGGTAAGCAAACAAGTGCAGGGCTTCCTGTAGATGTTAAATACCTGCTTAAAGATGCTAATATCCCGTATACGGTAAAATACCTTATACAGCCGGATGGCGATATTACCATTACGGCTTCTATAGATAAGACCGGAAAAAACCTGCCCGAAATGCCTCGTTTTGGCATGCGTGTTATCCTTCCGGGTGCATATAGTAACCTTGAGTATTATGGACGTGGACCATGGGAAAATTACAGCGACCGTAACACTGCCTCATTTATGGGCATACATGAAGACAAGGTAGCAAACCAATTTGTTTGGGAATATATACGTCCACAGGAATGTGGCTATAAAACAGATGCACGCTGGATAAAATTAGGTAACGGGAACAGTTCACTAACCGTAACCGGTACACAGCCCCTTAGTTTTAGTGCACTTAATGTAAGCACCGAAAGCCTGGATCCGGGACTAACAAAAAATGGCAGGCACATTAACGATGTACAGCCGGAAGATAAAGTATACCTTCATATAGACCTTTCGCAACGCGGCGTAGGCGGCGATACAAGCTGGGGTGCATTGCCCCATGAACAGTATTTGCTAAATGCAGATAAGTATAGCTATAGTTATACGCTCAGCTTAAAATAATACCTTTATTAAAACAAAAAAAATGAAATATTTTAAACTTATTTTTCTGGTGGGGCTATCGCTGTTAAGCCATACATCCTTTTCGCAAAAACAGAAATTGAGCAGTTTCCAGCCCGGGCAAATATGGCTCGATGCCGATGGCAAGCATATAAATGCACACGGCGGCGGGATTATGTACAGTAATGGAATGTATTACTGGTTTGGAGAACATAAAGGCGCGACAAATGATGCCCGCGTGGGTGTAACATGCTATTCATCTAAAGACCTCTATAACTGGAAAAATGAAGGTGTAGCGCTTGCGGTTTCTCCCGACCCAAATTCTGAAATTACCGCAGGAAGCATTATTGAACGCCCTAAAGTAATTTATAATGAAAAAACAAAACAGTATGTAATGTGGTTTCACCTGGAATTAAACGGGCAGGGCTATAAGGCTGCACGCACCGCTGTGGCAACAAGCAGTAAAGCAGCGGGACCCTACACTTTTATAAGGTCGTACCGACCCAATGTGGGCAACTGGCCTATAGGGTTTAAAGAAGAATGGAAAAAATCTGTACCGGGTGAAGACACCCTGAAATGGTGGAAACCAAACTGGTATAAAGCCGTAGAACAAGGCTTGTTTGTACGCCGTGATTTTGCACGCGGACAAATGGCTCGCGATATGCAGCTCTTTGTAGATGACGACGGTAAGGCATATAACATTCATTCATCTGAAGATAACCTTACCCTACATTTAAGCGAACTAACGGCTGATTATCTTGATTTTACCGGAAAATTTATAACTATAGCTCCCGCAGGGCACAATGAGGCACCGGCACTGTTTAAAGATAAAGGCGTATACTACATGATAACTTCCGGCTGTACCGGCTGGGAACCTAATGCAGCGCGGTCTTTCAAATCAAATTCTATATGGGGACCGTGGGAATCGCTGGGTAACCCCTGTAAAGGAGATGGTGCCAATACTACTTTTGAATCGCAAAGTACTTACATACTTCCGGTTTCGGGCAAAAAAGGCGCCTTTATATTTTTAGCAGACCGCTGGAGGCCAAAAAACCCTATAGATGGCCGCTATGTATGGCTTCCTGTTAAGATGGAAAACGGCAAACCTGTATTGTACTGGAAAGATAACTGGACTTTGAACGATTTTTAATCTTCTGCCTGCAATTTTAAAAATTTAAGGCTGTTGCAATAGTAGTAACTGATTGCAGCAGCCTTATATCAAAACAAATATCATGAATAAATTTTATAGCCCAATTGTGTACGTAATCTGTTGCTTCTTAGTAACAATTACAGGGGTTAATGCACAGCAGGATAAGCCGGAACAGGTTCGCAAGATTATAGATAGAGTAAATACCTACTGGCAAAAAAACAACGCTGCCCAAACCCGTTCCTTTTGGGATAATGCTGCCTATCATACAGGCAATATAGAAGCGTATATGCTTACAGGCAATGAAGCTTATCGCAAATATTCTGAAGACTGGGCTGAATACAACCAGTGGAAAGGTGCAAAAAGCAACGATAAAACAAAGTGGAAATCAACTTATGGGGAAAGCGATGAATATGTGCTTTTTGGCGATTACCAAATATGTTTTCAAACCTACGCCGATCTGTACAACCTGTTACCGGAGAATAAAAAAATTGCCCGTGCTAAAGAAGTAATGGAGTACCAAATGAGTACCCCCCGAAACGATTATTGGTGGTGGAGCGATGGCCTTTATATGGTAATGCCGGTAATGACAAAAATGTATAAAATAACCAATAACAGGCAGTATCTTGATAAGCTGTATGATTATATTACATTTTCTGACAGTATAATGCTTGATAAGGAAGAAAACCTGTACTATCGTGATGCAAAATATGTGTATCCTAAACACAAGAGTGTTAACGGCAAAAAAGATTTTTGGGCCCGTGGAGACGGATGGGTACTTGCCGGTTTAGCAAAGGTTATAAAAGACTTGCCGGATGATTATAAACACCGCGATTTTTTTATACAAAAATTTCAGAAAATGGCTACTGCAGTAGCTGCCACACAGCAACCGGAAGGCTACTGGACAAGGAGCATGATAGATGCACAGCACGCACCGGGGCCCGAAACGAGCGGTACGGCTTTTTTTACCTACGGGCTGCTTTGGGGTATTAACAATAATTACCTTGACAAGGCGACTTTTACACCTGTTATTGATAAAGCCTGGAAATACCTTAAAAATACCGCACTACAAAAAGACGGGCGCGTGGGTTACGTACAGCCAATAGGCGAAAAAGCAATACCCGGGCAGGTAGTAGATGCACATTCTACAGCAAATTTTGGTGTAGGGGCATTCCTGCTGGCCTCCTGCGAGTATGTGCGTTACCTGGAGGCAAAGAATGAAAGTAGTAAAGACAGGGAATACTGGTCTGCGCTGGCTTACAAAATGGCAGAACCGGTACTGCGTAATATGGCCGAAGGTAAATTACAGCAAAATATGCTTGTTGAAGTTAGCCCTGCCTGGGACGGGCGCGATAAAAGGGTAACCTACATGGAAACCTTTGGCCGTTTAATGGCCGGCATTACGCCGTGGCTTTCGCTACCGGATGATAATTCGGAAGAAGGTAAAAAACGCAGGCAATTAAAACAATGGGCGTTAAAAAGTTATACCAATGCGGTAGACCCTAACAATGCTGATTATTTGCTGTGGCGCGGGCATGGGCAGGCACTTGTAGATGCCGCCTATGTTGCCGAAAGTTTTCTTAGGGGATATGAGCAGTTTTGGCTTCCTTTAAGTGATGAAACAAAGAAAAGATATATCGAGGAGTTTCAGCAGCTGCGCCGTATAGACCCGCCTTATACCAATTGGGTACTTTTTTCGTCTACAATTGAAGCCTTTCTTGCAAAGGCAGGTGCGCAGTTTGATGAGTACCGTGTTAATTCGGCCATCCGGAAAGTTGAAGAATGGTATGTGGGCGACGGCTGGTATGCCGATGGATCTTCGTTTGCTTTTGACTATTACAGCAGTTTTGTGTTTCACTCTATGTACCTGGAAACCTGCCAGGGAATGAAAGATGCCCGTGTAAATAGTCGAATAGATTATGGGCAGTATTATGACCGTGAACTTAAGCGTGCCCAAAAATTTGCATTAGTGCTGGAACGTTTTATATCTCCGGAGGGTACGTTTCCTGTCTTTGGCCGCTCTATACCCTACCGTATGGCCACCATGCAGCCATTGGCACTAATGGCGCAGTATCAACGGCTTCCTGAAGGTGTTAGCAATGGCCAGGCAAGAGCTGCACTCACGGCTGTAATGCACAGGATGTTTGACAGCGGGCACAATTTTAACGCTAAAGGTTTTCTTACGATAGGCTTTACGGGCAGCCAGCCCAATATTTCAGACTGGTATACAAACAATGGAAGCCTGTACATGACCTCGCTCTCGTTTATGCCTCTTGCCCTTCCTGCCGCACATCCTTTCTGGACAGATGCCGCACAGGACTGGACCAATAAAAGCGCCTGGAACGAGAAGCCTTTTCCTAAAGACCATCATTGGAATGATGAGATAAGGACGAGAGATAAATTTTAGCATTAAAAAATTAATGCCGGTATTTAAAACAAACTTATTTTAGGTATTAAGTAACTTTAAAATCGGCATCGGTTTTCTACCGCTGTCCGCGGTAGTACACAAAAAGAGTAATAACGCCGCTGGAAGACAGTGGCGTTAATTATATACTGCCATATTTATTTAAAAAATTAGCCTTATTATTAATTTATCCTGTTAGTCTCATCGTTTAATGCAGCAGTTTTTATTTTTTGGCTCTTACCTGTACCAAAGTAGTATGTTAGCTGCAAATAAAAACGCCTGGTTTCCCATTTATTAACCCAGGCGGTTTCTACATTGTTTACCTTTGTTACCTGATTATAAAGGCTTTTCTTTAAAATATTGGAACATCCCGCCAATACCTGCAGCTTTTTATTAAACAGGTGTTTTTTTACAGATGTGCTAAAATCATAGGTGGCTTTGCTATAACCGTTTGGTGTACCCGCCCTGCCGGAATAAAAACCATTTAAGGAGATGTTCCAATTATTTTTTAAATTAAAATTTTCATACAGGCTAAGGTCGTACCCAAAACCACTGCCACTGTAACTAAAATTGGTAATATCTGCTTTCTCGTAGCTGTAGGCTGCATCCAGGCTTAACTGCATGCTCCACCACTCAAACGGCTCGTAGGGCATGGTTGCCGAAAGCCCAAAACGGTTACCTGTAGAGGCATTGGCCTGATAGGTAAGGTTATAATTCTGTCCCTCTAAATAATCAATAACATTTATAAAACCTTTATTATACAGATACCCGTAAAGGCTAATATTAAGGGCACTTTTATAAATATAACTAAGCTGAAGGCTATGGTACAGCTGCGGTTGTAGCGTGGGGTTTCCCAGCTCCAGCGTGTAGGCATCAATATACTGGTAGTACGGGTTAAGGGCAAGATAGGCAGGGCGGCCTATGCGCCTGCTATAGCTTAGCTGGTATTGGTTGTTCTCTTTTTTATAATTTACCGATAACGACGGAAACCAATTGGTATAACTCCTGCGATTAGTTTGACTGTTTACTTTAGATGTAGCATCATACTTATAATATTCGGCCCTGAGCCCGCCTAAAAAGCTCCATTTTTCAAGATTGACCGACAGCTGGGCATACCCCGATGCCAGTTGCTCCCTGTACACAAAATCATTTACTAACAGGCTATCGGGGATAAAAAGCTGTTCTGCATTATTAGTACTATATTTATTAAAATAGTTCATGGCAACGTCAGAATATTTTATTCCCGCCTCCATACTCATGGTTTTAGAAAGGCGCCGGTTCAGGTCGGCCTGTGCCTTAACAATAGTATATTTGGTACTGTTTTCACCATCCAGTTGCATAAACGAAGCATCGGTATAGTCATTACGTAAAAAGCCTTTATTTGCGGTCTTATAACCTGCATAGTTAACCTGTACATCCAGCTTTGTAGCGGTGCTGTCAGCGGTATAATTATAAAAAACATTACCCGTAAGGCGCTCTTCAGGATTAACCATAAACTGGGTGAGCTTTACTTCATTTACCTGGTTCCCATTCAAATATTCGTAGGTTTTGCCATAGGTGTCGTCCCTGTCGTCAGATTTATAGTACTGCCATTCGGTACTCATTAAATGGTGTGCGCTCAGTTTTCGTTCAACCCCAAGGTTAATGCTTTTAGACACCGTACGCGGCAGCCACATGTTATACTGGTCCAGGTTACGTATACCATCTTCTAACTGAATGGTTTGCTTTACCTGCCTGTCATTAAACGATTTGCCTTTGTAGTAATAGCCGTTGGCATTAATATTCCACAGCGAATCGTTGTAGTACAACTGCCCGCCATTTTGGTTCTTAAAATAGTTGCCATAGGCTGCAGAGCTATACACATTACCGCTTATGCCCCCTGCCCTGTTCTTTTTTAAAATAATGTTGATTATACCTGTTGTACCGGCAGCATCATAGCGCGCAGAGGGCTGCGCAATAACCTCAACCGTCTGAATATCGGTGCCCTTCAATGAGCGGATGTATTCTCGCAAGGCCGCACCCTGCAACAGGCTTTTTTTACCATTTATCATTATCTGCACATCGGCGCTGCCCCTAAACATGAGGTTATCATCTTTATCCAGCCGTATGCCGGGAATGAGGCGCATGGCTTCTAAACCATTATTACCATTACCTATACCTGATTGTTCTACGTTAAAGATCATTTTATCGCCATTTATGGTTATAGCTTTTTGTTTGGTATTAACCGTAACCTCAGCAAGCTCATTGCTTATGGGAGTGAGTTTAACGGTTAGTATTTCTGATATTTTGTTGGTGTTAATGGTATGGGTAAAAGGGGCATATCCCAAATAATTCACGGTTACAACACCGGCGCTAAAACCACTCGGTATATCTATTTCAAAATGGCCTTTCCCGTCAGCTTCGGCAAAAGCTATTGTTTTATGCCGGAGGGTATCGGTAAGCGAGAGGGCTGCCAGTGGCAGGGCTTCGCCCGTTATGGCATCGGTTACCTTTCCTTTAAGATGGATTTGTGCTGTTGCAAATAGTACTGAAAGTGTGCATAATAAAGTAATGAGTGTTTTCATGGCTGTTGTTTTACACTGCAAGAATACGCGTGCAAAAGCACTTAAAAACGGTTATCCCACCAATGGGTAATTCTGTAAAGCAAAACAGGCCTGCGGGTATTTTGACCGGGTTGTTGTATAAAACGCCCCCCTTGTACTAACTTTTGCTCATTTGATATAACAGTCGCGGCTGTATGCGATTAAAATAATAATTTAGTGCCATGGCAAAAAAACAGGAAATACGGTACCACATTATATTCTGGATAGTGTTCATGGGTATGGATCAGCTCTTTAGTGCTATTATGTACGAGAAAAGTAATGCATTTTTATGGTCGTTGCTGGAAACAATTGCCTTTACCGCCATACACATGCTGGTTTTTTACCTAAACTATTTGTGGATAGGCCCTAATACCATTCCGCAGAAAAGATGGGTACGGTTTGCTTTAGGCCAGTTGGGGCTATTATTGCTCTTTCCTGCTTTGCGCTACCTGTTTGAAGAAGTACTTATTTACCGTATAACGGGCACCCACAATTATGCCGACGGTGGCCGCACTCCTGTTTACTATGTTTATGACAATTCGTATTTTGCTTTCAGGATCATGTTAATAAGCCTGGTCTTTTACTTTATAAAATTTATGTGGAATGCCAATGTGCAGCTTAACACCCTGCAACTGGAGAAGAAACAGGCCGAATTGCAGGGATTGAAGAATCAGCTGAGTCCGCATTTTTTGTTCAACACCCTAAACAGCTTCTATGCCGACTTGTACGATACACAGCCTAAAGTGGCAGCTGACATCCTTAAACTATCGGAAATGCTGCGGTACATTACCTATGAAAATAAGGATGATTCTGTGCTACTAAAGGATGATATAGAATTTTTACAGCATTATATAGACCTGTTTAAAAGGCGTTTTGATGATGGCATTTTTGTTGTATTTTCATACCCCGATAACATTGTTTCACAACAAATACCGTCGCTGCTGCTTATACATTTTGTAGAAAATGCTTTTAAGCACGGTGTGCTGGATAATGAAAGTGAACCGGTTACAATTAAGCTTTCTATTAAGGATAACCGCCTGATCTTTAAAGTAACAAACCGTTTCGAGAGAAGTGAACATTATGATGCGCCGGGTATAGGACATAAAAATATTCAGCAGCGGTTAAAATTGATGTACCCTGATAACCATACCCTGCAAATTACACAACAGCCTAATACCTACCATATAACCCTAAACGTACCCCTGCTATGAGCCAAGGCCTAACCTGTATTATTGTTGATGACGAACCGCCTGCAGTGCGTATATTGCAAAAGTATGTATCGCAATTGCCGGGGGTAGAGTGCGTAGCGGCTACCAGTAAGGCTATTGAGGCATTACAGCTTGTAGAAATGCACAAGCCGGACATACTGTTTCTGGACATACAAATGCCCGACCTTACCGGTATACAGCTCTCTTTACTTTTAAAAGACAAGACCAAAATAATATTTACAACTGCATATCCACAGTTTGCGGTTGAAGGCTTTGAACTTAACGCTGTTGATTACCTGCTAAAGCCCATAGCCTTTAACCGCTTTATAGCCGCCATAGATAAGGCCAGGATATTATTGCAGGCAGCGCCACCGCAAAGCGCAGCAGCTAATAGTGCTGAGGAAGACTACTTTTTTATAAAGACCGATGGTAAGAACCGCTTTAAACGCATTGCCATTGCCGATGTTACTTACCTGGAAAGTATAAAAAATTACGTAGTAATACACACCCCGCAGGAACAAACGGTAACCTATAATACCTTAAAATATTTTGAGCAAAATTTGCCGGCAAAATTGTTTGTCAAAATTCACAAGTCGTATATTGTTGCTATAGGTAAAATTGAAAAAACCGACAATGATGAGGTTTGGGTTATGCAAAAAAGCCTTCCGCTGGGCGACACCTATAAAAATGAATTCTTCGAGAGAATAAATCAGTTTAAACTTTGAGATTAAATCAAATTTAGATAATTAGCTTATTAAAAAAAGAGGTATTAGGTATTCGATTTGGGATCCTATTGATTAGTAAACATCACTTAATACAGATTAAAAACAGATTATTTATCAAATTCTATTACGGCTTTTATTACATTTTGCGTTTTATCCATTACCATTGCAAACTCATTTGTAAGGTTGCCGAAACTTAGCCTGTGTGTAATATAGCCCGATACATCTATTCTGCCCGATGTAAGGCAGTCAATTACAAAATCAAAGTCGGCATTCGTTGCATTACGGCTGCTCATAAGTGTAGCTTCACGCTTATGAAATTCCGGGTGACTAAAACTAAGGGTATCTTTTTGTAACCCCACCAGCACATACCTGCCACCGTGGGAAATATATGAAAAAGCTTCGTTCATAATTTTTTTACTGCCCGTAGCATCTATAACTACGGTAGGCATGTCGCCATTGGTAATTTTTTTTAATGCCTCTGCCACTTCTTCCTTCGCCGGATTAATTACAGCATCTACCCCCTGTACATTTTTAGCATAGCACAGCCTGAAATCATTTATATCTAAAGCAATTATCTTTTTGGCTCCTGCTATTTTTGCAAACTCTGTTAATCCAATACCTATTGGTCCTAATCCCATTACAAGCACAGTATCATTGTGTGTAACACCTGCTCTCCTTATTCCGTGCGCCGCAATAGCCAGTGGCTCTACCACAACCAGCTGGTCGTAAGACAGTCCTTTCCCGCTAATTACGTAAGCTTCCGGTACGGTAATATACTCGCTTAAGCCACCATCTGTATGCACCCCAAAAACACTTATTTTTTCGCAACAGTTAGTCTGCCCGCTACGGCATGCAATACACTTGCCACAAAAAAAATACGGTATTATAGTTACCTTATCTCCTATACTAAAGCCCTGTAGCGCACCGCCGGCATATTCGGCGGCCAGTTCATGCCCTAATACTCTTGGGTATTCAAAAAAAGGCTGTGTACCTTCATATGCATGAATATCTGTACCGCATACGCCTGCTTTTTTTAATTTCAGGAGTACCTCACCCTGTTTTATTTTGGGCATTGGTTTGTCTTTTACCAAAAGGTTAAAAGGCTCTTCGCATACTATGTATTTCATACTATTGATTGTATTGCTGTATATTTATAAATGAAATTGAGAGTTATTGCCGATGTTCCTGATGGGCTGTTTTGCTTTTAAAAATTTTAAATGCCCTGTACAAATTAAGCCTAAATAAAAAAGATAAAATTTAATAATAGTCTTTAATTATTAAGCTATATTATCCAGCCAGTATGATTAATCAGGCCCATATTCAATAAAAAATATTAGTTTTGAATTAAATAGTAAACAGACATGAAACCATTTTTATTAAAAATACAATCAAGCTCGTCAAGCTCTTTCAGTGCAAGGGTAGACAGGGCTCCCGATATTAATAATATATGGCATTACCATTCTGAACTTGAGATCATTTATGTAAAAAAGGGAGAGGGAACGCAGTTTGTTGGCGATGATATACGGCCGTTTAGCGCAGGTAACATTATAATTGTGGGCAGCAACCTTCCGCACTACTGGCAATATTCTAACAAATATTTTGAAGATATTGATGACAACCCCATTGAAGTATATGTAATTCATTTCTCCAATCATTTTTGGGGAACTGATTTTCTTAAACTACCGGAGAATGCAGATTTGCAGCGCATTATAGAAAAGTCGAAACGCGGTATACAAATCAACAATTGCGAAGGTACAAAACTTGGCCATCTTATTGAAGAAATTGTAAAAGGTAACGAGCGCAGAAAAATACTTAACCTTATGGATACCCTGTTGGTAATTTCTGAAACCGAAGAGAAAGAATACCTTGCCACGGAGGGATTTCAGGGCTATTTTCAGGAAGTGGAACGCGACCGTATACAGGCCATATTTAACTATACTATAAACCATTACAAACGAAGGATTGACCTTAATGAGATAGCCGGTGTTGCTAAAATGAGCCGCCCGGCATTTTGTAAATTTTTTAAAGCAAAAACCGGTAAAACATATTCTGCATTTATAAATGAAATACGTATAGGCAATGCCTGCAGGATGCTGATAGAAAACTCATTAAGTGTAAAGGAAATTTGTTTTGAGTCGGGCTTTAATAATTTTGCCAGCTTTCACGAATGTTTTAAAAATGTTACAGGCAATACCCCTCTCAGATATCAAAAAAATTATCAGAGCAAAAATTAAAAAAATATTACTAATTCTATATGTCCGTAAACCCACTAAGGATAATATAGCTTAATATTTTAATAATTATCCGTATTTTTTTAACCGTACTTTTATATTACTTTGTAATTAATCAATCGTTGTAGTAAACCATCTCTTACTAATGGATAAAAGTACCTTAAAAAAGACAACAATAGCCGTGCAAAAAGGTAGGCAAAACTTCCTGTTTCCGCTTATACTCGTTACCAGTCTTTTCTTTTTTTGGGGATTCATCCATAATCTCGACCCCGTACTTATACCCCACTTAAAAAAGGTATTTACATTAAACGACCTGGAAACTGCCTTTGTTGATTTTTCTGTATTTATTGCTTACTTTATTATGGCATTGCCTGCGGGTTATTACATGCGGCGCTATGGCTATAAAAGCGGGATAATTGTTGGGCTTGTATTGTTTGCCTTAGGGTCTTTTCTTTTTATACCTGCCGCAAATACCCGGCAATATATATTTTTCCTTGGGGCACTTTTTGTTATTTCGTGCGGATTAACGTTTTTAGAAACAGCGGCAAACCCATATGTTACTATACTGGGCGCACCCGAAACCGCCACCAGGAGGCTCAACTTTTCGCAGTCTTTTAATGGGCTTGCAGCATTTTTAGCGCCGGTTATAGGCGGCAAATTTATACTTTCAGACACTAACCTTACAGATGAACAACTGCTGCAAATGCTACCGAATGACAGGCAACTCTACATTGCACAGGAAGCCGCCAGCGTTAAAGGCCCCTATCTTGTTTTAGGTATTCTTATCTGCATCATCACGGTGCTCTTCGCTATCACCAAACTGCCCGATATTAAACATGAAGAAAAGACAGATAGCGAGGGTTCGTCTATAAGTAAAATCCTTAAAAACAGGCATCTTAAATGGGCTGTTATTGCGCAGTTCTTTTACATAGGTGCACAGGTATGTGTGCTCAGTTTTTTTATTCGTTTTACAACAACATCGGCAGGAATTACACAGGTACAAGCCAGCTGGTATGCCGGTGCTGCGGGCCTTGCGTTTATGATTGGGCGCTTTGCAGGTACTTTTATTATGCAGTATATAGCTCCAAATAAACTGCTTATGTTATATGCCTTTATAAATATATTATTATCATTAGTAGCAATTTTTGGAACCGGAATGATAACGGTATATGCAATTATAAGCATTGCTTTTTTTATGTCTATAATGTTTCCTACAATTTTTTCTATGGGTATTAGCGATTTGGGCAACGATACAAAACTTGGTTCGTCATTAATTGTAATGAGCATTGTGGGTGGGGCGTTGCTCCCGCTTGGGCTGGGTTATATTTCAGATATTACCGGAAACATACAGTACGGCTATCTGGTACCCGCACTATGTTTCATGGTAGTCTTTTTATATGCATGGAAATATTGGCAACCCACAATAAAACCTGCTTTAAACATTAGTAAACTTTAAAAAATAACGCATCCTGTTATGAACAATGTTGTATTAAAAATTAACCCTGCCGATAATGTACTGGTAGCTTTACAGGATATTGCAGCCGGAACTACTATACAGTATGAAGGCTTGACGTATACCGCTACAGAGCCTATACCCGCCAAACATAAATTTTTTATGCAGGACATGGCTGCGGGAGAAGAAATTATAATGTATGGTGTACTGGTAGGCAAAGTGCAATATAATGTACTTAAAGGTGCACGCATGACTACCGATAACACAAAGCACGCTGCCGAACCTTACGCCTACCGCGATGTAAATTACACATGGCAGGCTCCTGATGTTAGCAAATATATAAACCGCACGTTTAAAGGGTACAACCGTAGTAACGGCACGGTGGGTACGGCAAACTACTGGCTTTTTATCCCTACCGTATTTTGCGAGAACCGTAATCTTGATATTATTAAAGATTCGCTTTACAGCGAGCTGGGCTACGCGGTAGATGACAAATACAAATCATACACCCACAAGCTGGTAGAAGCTTTTAATGAAGGTACCGATGTAAACAGTATAGACCTTGGCCCATCGCCCGTGGTGTTATCTCAGCGCATATTTAAAAATGTAGACGGTATAAAATTTTTAAACCACACAGGCGGTTGCGGCGGTACCAGGCAGGACAGCGAAGTATTAAGCAGGCTGCTTGCCGCTTATGCTAACCACCCCAATGTGGCAGGTATTACCGTGCTAAGCCTTGGCTGCCAACACTTGCAGGCCGATAGCTTTAAACAGGATATTTATGAACGATACCCTGATTTTGATAAGCCTGTATATATATTTGAACAACAAGGTGCTATTAGTGAGGAGCACATGGTAAAAGATGCTATAAGGCAAACCTTTAACGGTCTTATGGAAATTAATAAATTTGAACGTACCGATGCCCCCCTGCATAAACTTACCGTTGGCGTAAAATGCGGCGGCAGCGATGGCTTTAGCGGTATATCTGCTAATCCTGCCGTGGGCCATTGCGCCGATTTACTTGTAGGGTTAGGCGCTAAAGTTTTATTAGCCGAATTTCCTGAACTGTGTGGTGTAGAGCAGGAAATGATAGACAGGACTGTAAATAAAGAACTTGCAGAAAAATTTATCCGTCTTATGACCGATTATGATGCACTGGCACATAAAGTGGGTTCGGGCTTTTTTATGAACCCTTCTCCCGGCAATATTAAAGACGGCCTTATAACCGATGCTATAAAATCGGCAGGGGCGGCAAAAAAGGCGGGGTCATCTCCGGTGGTAGATGTTCTTAATTATACCGAACCCGCTACCAAGCCCGGACTAAGCCTGGTATGTACTCCCGGTAATGATGTTGAGGCAACAACTGGTAAAGCCGCTGCCGGAGCTACACTCATACTTTTTACAACCGGACTGGGCACGCCTACCGGAAACCCGGTATGCCCCACTATTAAAGTTGCTACAAATTCGGCATTGGCACAACGCATGGCTGATATTATTGATATAGATACCGGCCCCATAATAAACGGAGAAAAAACCATAGCCCAAATGGGAGAAGATATATTAGAGTATTGCATTAAGGTAGCCAGCGGAATAGAAATACCTAAAGCGGTACAGCTAAACCAGGATGATTTTATTCCGTGGAAACGGGGAGTGAGCCTTTAGTAGATTTCAGAGTGTAGATTTTAGATTGCAGATTTAGCTTCACTCAACCTACGAATTACCGAATTAACAAAATACCAAATTAACTAAAGAATGTTTTCATTACAAAATAAAAAAGCAGTAGTAACCGGTGGCGGCAGCGGCATAGGCCAGGCCATTTCGGTATTGCTTGCCAAACAGGGTGCTGATTTGCATATCTTTGAAATAAGTGAAGAGAATGCCGCCCAAACCGTGCAGCAGATACATAACAATGGCGGCACGGCACAGGTACATGTTTGCGATGTGTCTGACCAAAAGGCGGTACTGGCAGCTTTTGAAGCTGTGGGTTCGCTGCATATATTGGTAAACAACGCAGGGATAGCCCACATTGGCAAGGCCGATACCACAGAGGAAGATGATTTCGACCGTGTAATGCGCGTAAATGTAAAAGGTGTTTACAATGCGCTGTATGCTGCCATACCAAAACTGCGGCTGGCAGGTGGCGGTGTTATAATCAATATGGCATCTATTGCAGCACTTGTAGGCCTGCCCGACCGTTTTGCCTACAGTACTGCCAAAGGTGCCGTAAAAGCAATGACCATGAGCGTAGCCAAAGATTATATTACCGAGGGAATAAGGTGCAACTCCATCTCCCCTGCCCGTGTGCATACGCCTTTTGTTGATGGCTTTTTGAAAAACAATTACCCTGATAACATAGACGAAATGTTTGATAAACTCTCTAAAACACAACCCATTGGCCGTATGGCAAAGCCCGAAGAGGTAGCGGCACTTGCCTTATATTTATGCAGTGACGAAGCTTCTTTTATAACGGGCGTAGATTACCCTATAGATGGCGGTTTTACAACTTTAAATAACTAAAAACAGTATGAAACTAATACGATTTGGCGCTGAAGGACAGGAACGTCCGGGAATATTAATAAACGACAAACGCTACGATGTATCGCACCTTGTGGCCGATTATAACGAGGCATTTTTCTCAGGCGATGCCATAGAAAAATTAAATGAAGCTGCTGCTGCAGCAACACTGCCCGAAGTAGCAGACGATGAAAGGCTGGGCGCGCCGCTGGCACGCCCGTCTAAACTTATTTGCGTAGGCCTTAATTATAAAGACCATGCTGCTGAAACTAATGCGCCTATTCCGGCAGAGCCCATTTTGTTCTTTAAGGCAACCTCAGCAATTGTTGGGCCTAATGATAACCTTATCATTCCGAAAAACAGCACTAAAGCCGACTGGGAAGTAGAACTGGCTATAGTTATTGGTAAAAAAGCAAGTTATATAGAAGAGAGTGATGCGCTTAACCATGTGGCCGGCTATGTGCTGCATAATGATTATAGTGAAAGGGCATTTCAGCTGGAGCGTAACGGCCAGTGGGTAAAAGGTAAAAGCTGCGATACATTCGCACCGCTTGGGCCATTTATTGCCACACCCGATGAAATTAATGATGTACATAACCTAAGGCTTTGGCTTAAAGTAAACGGAACAATAGTACAGGATGGCAACACATCAAACCTTATTTTTAATGTGCCTTACATAGTAAGCTACATTAGCCAGTTCATGACACTTTTACCCGGCGATGTAATTACTACGGGTACTCCCGCAGGCGTTGGCCTTGGCCAAAAACCGGAAGCATGGTTTCTAAAGCCGGGCGATGTAGTAGAACTTGGCATAGATGGCCTTGGAAGCAGCAAGCAAAACGTAGTTGCTTATAAGTAATGAGAAGGTATTGTTTAGCCCTCGACCTTATTGATGATGCAACACTTATAGCAGAGTATGAGGACTATCATAAAAATATATGGCCTGAGATACGTGAGAATATTAAAGATTCAGGGATTAAAAATATGGAAATCTTTCGAACCGGTAATCGCCTTTTCATGATCATGGAGGTTACTAATGCTTTTTCATTTAAAGATAAAGCTGCCGCCGATGCTGCCAATCCTAAAGTACAGGAATGGGAACAGCTTATGTGGAAATATCAGCAGGCTTTGCCTAATGCTAAACCGGGCGAGAAATGGATACTGATGGATAAATTTTTTTCGCTATAAATAACATATTTAAAGTATGACCATTGATTCTCATGTACATTTCTGGAAATACGGTCCGGTAAAAGATGCCTGGATTACAAATGACATGAAAGTTATCCAACGGGATTTTTTACCTGCGGATGCTTTACATGTATTTGCCAAAAATGATGTTGATGGTTGCGTGGCTGTACAGGCAGACCAAAGCGAATCTGAAACGCGTTTTTTACTGGATCTCGCAGCTAAAAATGATTTTATAAAAGGCGTTGTAGGATGGACAAACCTTACCGAACCGAATATAGACGAGGTTCTTGAAACCTACAGCACAGAGAAAAAGCTTAAAGGGTTCAGGCATATTGCCCAAGGTGAAGATGATGGTTTTTTAATACGTAAAGATATATTGAGAGGTATAGCTGCAATAGGTGCTGCCGGATTTACGTATGACATCCTTGTTTACCACCACCAATTACACGATGCTATACGGCTCTGTGAAAGGCTACCCGGCCAGCCTTTTATACTGAACCATTGTGCCAAACCTGCATTGCGCAGCAACACTATTGAAAAGTGGAAAACAGATATAAGAGAACTGGCGCAAAACCCTGACGCTTATTGTAAAGCTTCAGGGCTTTTAACAGAGGATCATTGGCACAACTGTAATGAAAAGCAGTTAGTAAAATGCCTTGATACTATTTTTGAAAATTTCGGTACAAATCGTATACTTTTTGGGAGCGACTGGCCGGTGGTTTTGCTGGCGGGAGATTATGCCCGATGGAAAACAATTATAAAAAACTATACAACGCAGTTTACCGCAAAAGAACAGGAAAACATCTTTGGCGGTAATGCCATGCGCATTTACAACTTTTAAAATTCTCACAGTATGAATTTATATTTACAGGATAAAATAATCATAGTAACCGGAGGCGCAAAAGGTATAGGCGCTGCAATATCAAAAGTGCTTGCTGTAGAGGGCGCCATACCGGTAATCGTTGGCCGCAGTGAAGAAGACAATCTTGCACTTGTTAATGAGATAACAGCAGGCGGTAAAAAAGCCGGATATGTTACCGCCGAACTTGCTACCCCCGAAAATTGCAAAACAGCAATAGAGTCTGTTTTAAAACAATACGGCCGTATAGACGGGCTTGTAAATAATGCCGGTGTAAACGATGGCGTAGGGCTTGAAACTGGCGATTATGAAAAATTTATAGCTTCATACCATAAAAACGCGGTACACTATTACCTCCTGGCGCACCATGCACTGCCTGCCCTAAAAGAAAGTAAAGGGGCTATTGTAAATATAACCAGTAAAACAGCCGATACCGGCCAGGGAGGTACATCGGGTTATGCAGCTGCTAATGGTGCCCGCAACGCACTTACACGCGAATGGGCTGTAGAGTTATTGCCTTACAGCATCAGGGTAAATGCGGTTGTAGTTGCCGAGGCATGGACACCGCTGTATGAAAACTGGATAAAAACATTTAACAATCCGGGAGAGAAACTTGCAAATATTACGGCAAATATACCTTTAGAAAAACGCATGACAAAAACGGAAGAGATTGCAGATATGGTCGCTTTCCTGTTATCGCAGCGTTCATCGCACACTACAGGGCAGCTTATTTATGTAGATGGCGGCTATGTGCATTTAGACAGGGCGCTTTAAATTTATATCGCTCTTATTTCAAAAATTATCTTCACCATTTATATATGATTAAATATTTCACAGTCTTCGCAGTATTTGTATGCTGTACATCTTCATTTTCCCAGCAACAACTAAAACTTCATTATAATAAACCTGCTGTTGAGTGGACAGAAGCACTGCCTATAGGCAACGGCAGGTTGGGCGCTATGGTTTTTGGAAAGGTAAATGAAGAACTTATACAGCTTAACGAGGCTACCTTATGGAGCGGCGGGCCGGTACCTAAAAATGTAAACCCTACTGCTTTTGAAAATTTAGCACTAACAAGGGCGGCACTTACTGCGGGTGATTATGAAAAAGCGTATGATCTTACCAAGAAAATGCAGGGCCTGTACAGCGAAAGTTACATGCCGCTTGGCGACCTTATTTTAAAACAGGACTTTGGCAATGCTACGCCTGCAAATTATTACCGCGACCTTAATATTGCCGATGGTGTAGCAACAACAATTTTTACTGTAGATGGTGTAACGTATAAAAGAGAACTGTTCGCATCGGCACCAGGAGAATGTATTATTATACGATTAACAGCGAGCCTGCCGAAAAAACTCTCTATAGCGGTAAACGCTAACAGCCAGTTGTCTTACAAAAGTTATGTGCAGGGGCAATCATTATTTATAGACGGTAAAGCACCTGCCCATGCCGACCCTAACTATGTAAAATATAATAAAGAACCTATAATTTATGAAGATGCAACGGGCTGCCGTGGTATGCGCTTTGAGTTAATTGTAAAACCAACTATAAAAGATGGTACTATTTCTGATTCGGGCAGTGGCCTTGAAATTAAAAACGCTACCGAAATTATACTTGTAGTATCGGCGGCAACAAGCTTTAATGGTTTTGATAAATGCCCTGATAACGAGGGTAAAGATGAAAAAAAGTTAGCAGCAGACCATTTAGCTAAAGCCTCAAACAAAAAATATGATCGTTTACTAAAAGAGCACATGGAAGATTTCCACAAGTTCTTTAACCGGGTATCATTAAACCTTAACCCAGGCGAAGAAGACAGGTCGGCATTACCTACAGATAAGCGCCTCGAAGAATATACTGAAGGTAAAAAAGATGCAAACCTTGAGGCGCTTTTTTTTCAGTACGGCCGCTACCTGTTAATTTCGTCGTCGCGCACTAAAGATGCCCCGGCAAACTTACAGGGCATCTGGAACAACAAATTACGCGCGCCATGGAGCAGCAATTACACCACAAATATTAATGTGCAGATGAATTACTGGCCGGTAGAAACCGCTAATTTATCTGAATTGTTCTCCCCGTTAAACGACCTTATTAAAAACTTATCGGTTACCGGAACCGAAACGGCAAAAAGCTTTTACCACGCCAATGGTTGGGTACTGCACCATAATTCTGATATATGGGCAACCACAGGCCCCGTGGGCGACCTTGGTAAAGGAGACCCTATGTGGGCCAACTGGTATATGGGCGCTAACTGGCTAAGCAGGCACTTATGGGAACATTACCAGTTTACAGGCGATAAAGAATTTCTTAAACAGTCCTACCCTATTATGAAGGGTGCTGCACAATTTACGTTAGACTGGCTGCAACAGGATAAAGATGGTTATCTTGTAACTATGCCCTCTACATCTCCCGAAAACAGGTATTATTATGATGTTAAGAAAAAAGGGGCAGTAACAGTTGCCAGCACTATGGACATGGCGATTATAAGAGACCTGTTTGCAAATACTACGGCAGCATCGGCTATTCTCGATACAGATAAAGGCTTTAGGGAAACCATAAAAGTAGCTAATGATAAATTATTCCCTTACAAAACAGGCAGTAAAGGACAACTCTTAGAATGGTATAAAGAATTTGAAGAGGAAGACCCGCACCACAGGCATACCTCTCACTTATATGCCTTGCACCCTGCAAACAGTATATCGCCGCTAACCACACCTGAGCTTTCCAATGCTGCTAAAAAAACATTAGAACTGCGCGGAGACGATGGCACCGGCTGGAGCCTTGCCTGGAAAGTAAATATGTGGGCACGCCTGTTAGACGGTAACCACGCCTATACTTTATTCAGGAACCAGTTGCGATTAACAAAAGATAACGACCCTAAATTTGGCGGTCATGGCGGTGCCTACCCTAACCTGTTTGATGCCCATCCTCCTTTTCAGATAGATGGTAATTTTGCGGGTACCGCAGGGGTTATAGAAATGCTTTTACAAAGTCAGAATAATGAAATACATTTACTACCCGCATTGCCGGATGCATGGGCTGAAGGCACTGTTAAAGGTATTGTAGCAAGAGGTAATTTTCTTGTAGATATTAACTGGAAAGCCGGTAAAATTACTACTGCACAAATTGTTTCTAACAATGGTGGTACGTGTACTATAAGGGCTAATGAACCTTTCGAGGTGGAGTCGCTTAAGTTAAAAAGTAAAAAGTCAACTATTGGTTATACTGTAACTTTTGAAAGTAAAAAAGGAAAGTCTTACAAACTAAAGTCAACACTATAAATAAGCTGCACATAGTTTAACTGACATTACATGCCCTCTTTTTCTAATAGTAAACATAATATGCCGCCGTTACAAAAATATTTCTCTTTTGTAACAGCGGCATTTAATGTAATTATCTTCCGCTTTAATTTTTTCTGCATAGATTAGGCAATATCCTGCTATTGCTTTTTCATTACAAACCGGTGTTGGTATTTTATACCCATATCAATGCAATACAAATTATCTTGTACCTTTGCAGTTAGCCGTAACTGCATAGAAGTATGCTTTTACCAGATGCCGCTGTAGCGTTAACCCAAATAACGGTACAGCCTTAATTACTATTAGTTCTTAAAAACTATTTGTAACCTGTTAACCCATACTTATTATATATTATGAATTTTAAACCCAAAGCCGCTTCAGGATTATGCTTTACCCAACAAATTTTCCTGTTGTTTTTTGCCTGCTGTTCGTTTATTACGCAGGCCCAAACCATTTCATCACCCAATAAAAATTTCTCAATGCAATTTAAGCTGGAGCAAAACGGCGTGCCGTCGTACCAGTTAATGTATAAAGGAAAAACTGTAATTAAGCCAAGCACCCTTGGTATAGAAGTTAAAAACGGCCCTTCATTTACCCGTGATTTTACAATATTAAAATCAGAACAGGCAACTGTAAATACTACCTGGGAGCCGGTAATGGGCGAAGAAAAAACAATTCGCAACACCTATAATGAGCTTGTAATTACACTAACGCAGGCCAAAAACAACAACAGGTACATACGCTTACGGTTCAGGCTGTTTAACGATGGTTTAGGCTTTAGGTACGAATTTCCTAAACAGAACGGGCTAAGCTATTTTATTATAAAAGACGAGCATACTCAGTTTAACCTTGCCGGCGACCACAAAATATTCTGGATACCGGGCGATTATGATACCAATGAATATGCTTACACCACCTCTAAGATTTCTGAGATACCTGCATTGCAAAAAAAAGCTACCATAGAGATCAATGCACAGCAGCCCATTGCTAACCCATCGGTGCAAACCCCGTCTATGATGAAATCGTCAGACGGTTTGTATATTAACATTCATGAGGCCGGCCTTATTAATTATCCTGCAATGTCTTTAAATGTAAATGCAGGCTTTAAGCTAAGTTCGCACCTGACACCAGATGCTGTGGGCAATAACGGTTATATACAAACGAATGCCCAAACACCGTGGAGAACTATTGTTGTAAGCGATAAAGCTACCGATATATTAGCTTCTAAACTGATACTTAACCTTAACGAACCAACTAAATATAAAGATGTCTCGTGGATAAAACCTGTAAAATACATTGGCGTATGGTGGGAATATTTTGTTGCAGGAAAAAGCACCTGGGCATACGGTAAAGAAAACAATGTAAAACTTACCGACGATTTTACCAAGCTTACACCAAATGGCAAGCACGGCGCTACTAACGAACGTGTAATGCGCTATATAGATTTCGCAGCCAAACATGGCTTTGACGCCGTTCTTGTAGAAGGCTGGAACGTGGGCTGGGAAGACTGGATAGGCAACTGGAAAGAAGAAGTGTTTGACTTTGTTACCCCCTACCCTGATTTTGATGTAAAAAAACTTAGGGATTATGCCGCCTCTAAGGGGATTAAGATAATTATGCACCACGAAACATCGGGTTCGGCTACAAATTATGAGCGCAGGTTAGACAGGGCATTCCAGTTTATGAAAGACAACAATTACAGCGCTGTAAAAACAGGTTATGTAGGCCAAATCATTCCGCGTGGTGAGCACCATGACGGGCAATGGATGGTAAACCACTACATACACGTTGCCGAAAGGGCTGCTGATTACCAGGTAATGGTTAACAGCCATGAAGCCGTGCGCCCTACGGGCCTTAACAGGACATACCCTAACTGGATAGCCCAGGAATCTGCCCGCGGAACAGAGTTTGAGGCCATGGGTGGTTTAGCTCCTGAACATACTACGATACTTCCGTTTACACGCCTGATGGGAGGCCCAATGGATTATACACCGGGTATTTTCCAGACCGATCTTACTTATTATAAAACAGGTGGTAACCAACGTGTAAATACTACCCTTGCTAAGCAATTGGCCTATTATGTTACGATGTACAGCCCGCTGCAAATGGCTGCCGACCTTCCTGAAAACTACGAACGTTTTCCTGATGCGTTCCAATTTATCAAAGATGTAGCCGTAGACTGGGATAACACTTATGTACAGGAAGCAGAACCGGGAGATTACATAACTATTGCCCGTAAGGCAAAAGGTAAGAATGAATGGTTTACAGGCAGTATTACCGACGAGAATTCCAGGACAGCTACTGTACCGTTTAACTACCTTCCGGCTGGTAAAAACTATGTTGCAACCATTTATGCCGATGCTAAAGATGCCAACTGGAACCAAAAACCGCAAAACTATGTTATTACTAAAGTTATTATAACTTCTAAAAGTACCTTAAAACAATATGTTGCTCCGGGCGGTGGCTTTGCCATTAGTATTAAAGAGGCAACTTCTGCAGATGTTAAAGCCCTAAAAAAAATGTAGTTTAAGGTGTTCTTTATCATAATTTACCTGTAGTAAATTACTACCTATAAAAAAATAAAAGTCCCCGTTGCACAAGGTGCTACGGGGACTTTCCACAAACAGTACAAATAACTATTCTTTAATAAACTATCCTTTTACTTACTTTACCAGCCGGGGTATTTACTTCTATAATAAGTACCTGCTGCTGCACCTGTAAAGTGCTAATAGTAGTTTTTGAATTATTAATATTGGCCTCGCTGTAAAGCTTCCTGCCACGGGTATCATAAATAGTAACATCTTTAATTAAAATATTGGCCGATGTTATATTTATGGCATTGCCTTCTTTATATACAAACACGCTCTTAGCTATAAACTCCGGAGAAGTTGTATCTAAAATTTCGGCAGATACCCATTCACTGTAATCACCATCGCCACAAATAGTACGAACAAACAGGTATGCTGATTGTGCCGGATTGTATGGCGCATCGCCAATAAAGAATGTTGTGGTTACAGTACCATTACCTGTGGGCGCAGTAGCTGTAGTGCCAAAAACATATTCGTATCCTGAAGGTATATCCCCTAAAGAAGGTACAGCCCACCTAAGTTCGGCAGTGGTGTTGTCAACAGGTTCTATTGTTAATGCGTACGGAGGGAAACATGATGGTGCAGTAACAACGTTTATAGTATAATCTTCTGCCTCGCCATTATTTATGTTACCACAGGCCGCTACTGTTGTGCCGGTGTTTGCATTTCTTATCCTCATCCTGTATGTTCCTACTGCTGTATTTAAAGGTATAGTAACACTGCCAAGGTTAGCCGGTGATGGTAAAGACGATGTAATGAATATCCTCTCGGTATCTTCAAAATTAAAGTTTCCATTCCAGTCTACCCATACAGCATATATATAGTTACCCTGAGGATGTGTAGCCGTAAGCGCAAATGAAGCACCAGGATATGTGGTTACAGAGAAATTTTCTGTATAATTTGTATATCCGCTAAAGCCTGACTCATTTGCAAAATCAGTCTCTGCACCTGTAGTAGTAATACTGCTTATATAATAACTTTCAGAGCCCGTATTTGTTGGTATACAGTACCCTGCGTAAAAACTGTAAGTTACCCATGCACTGTTATTGTCGCCTTCGCAATTAGAACGTACATGAAGGTAATTAGTTTCGCCCGCTGTAACGGCAACACCTGTAGCAGTAAGGTTAGCAACAGATGTACCACTTTGAGGTGCTGTTTCAGATGCAGATATTGCATACTCGTAACCTGCTGGCACTCCTGTATTTGGTGCCATCCAGCTAATTGTTGCTGTTGTAAGCGATGTAAGATTAACACTTAGTTCTCTTGGCACATCGCAAAGTGCAGGCGGCGTTAATGTCCATTGTAAGGTAAATGCACCCACATTTACGTTATTATACGTGCCATCCTGAATCCAGTAAACCCTTTGAGTGCTTCCCGTAAGGTTTTCCCATTCTACCTGACGCAGGTCGTCATCAAAACAATCTAAATAATTCTCTCCCGGGCATACATTACCGTAAGCCACATAGTTTTCGGAATCGTAATCGTTAGATGATTGCCCAATGTTAAGGGTATATCCGTTAGGAACATCAATGTAGTAAATAAGGTCGGGCGATGTATTTCCTCCCGAGCAGCTAAAATTATAGTCGGCAGTTGCACCTACAGTGGTATGTGTGTAAGGGCTTACCTGTGTTGAAAGATCTACTGCGCTATCGCAATTATCTGCCATAAAATACCTAAACGGTAACGAAACCGACCACTGGCTAAAATCGCCACCGCCACAATTTGTCCTTACGTGCAGGTAGTAAAAAATATTATCGTCTATATCATCATATCCTGTAACAGATGTCTCTGTAGTAGCTATCCCGGATGCAGGAGGCGTAGCAGATGCAGATACAAAATATTCGTAACCCACGGGAGTAGTACCCCTGTCCTGATTTTCCCAGCTAAGGTTTGCCGTTTGCGATGCTACACCGGCCCCCCTTAAGTTTATTGGTACATAACAAGTGGGTGTAGTGGTAGTAATTTCTACTTTAAAATCCTGGGCCATACCATTATTGTTAGCGACACATGCATTTGCATTTGCTACTGTTGTACTACGGGTGCGCAGCCTCATCCTGTAACTGCCTGCTGTTATTGCAGCAGGTACAAGTACTGCTCCTGTATAAGTAGTATTTGCGGTGCCGTAGTTTGTATGGCTCCTTATTAGTTCTCCTGCATCATCAAAATCAAGGTCGTTGTTCCAGTCTACCCAAATATCAAGTATAGAATAAGACTGTACAACAGCCGAATAGTTAAAGCTGCCGCCCTGCTCCTGGCTTACCACCATGGTATCAAAATTATTAACGTAAGCTGTAGTTTGTGCTGTAGTATTGGTAATATTACTAAAACCTACAGTAGTACTAAAGCCTATTATACCGTTACCCATGTAAGCAGATGCCGGTATACAATGGCCGGAATAGAAACTAAGCGTTACCCATTCGCCGTAACCATCTGTACCACAATTAGACCTCACATGTAAGTAGTTATACTGGTTTGGAGTACTTGCAACATTGCTTACAGAAATTTCTGTTGTTACAGTTCCTGTTGCAGGTGGCGTAGCTACTGTTGTTACAGCATACTCATAGCTTACAGGCGTACTTGTAGTAGGTAGCGACCAGCTAACGTTTACAGATGAAGCAGAGTTTAAAGTAGCTGTAAGTGCAAGCGGCACATTACATACCGGCGGGGCTGTTAACGTCCACGCTATAGTATACGTACCGGTGTTCGTTGCTCCCGCTCCGGCACCATCCTGTACCCAGTATACTGTTTGGGTTGCACCTGTATTGTTCACCCATGTTACAATTCCTGTATCAGGATCGTTGGTACAAATTATAGCTACGGGAGCATCGCAGCTGCCATAAAATACTGAGTGAACAGAATCGTAATCATTAACTGTTTGGCCAATTGCCAGAGTGTAGCCATTGCCTACGGTTACAGAATAATAGATATCGGGCGCTGTACCTGTAGTATTACAAGATGGTGTAAAGTTGTTTACAGCACCTACGGTAGTACCGCTTACCGGGCTTGTAAGGGCATCAAGGCTAATTGCAATATTGCAAAGATCTCCAGGTATATACCTAAATCGTGCCGATGTTGTCCAGGTACTAAATTCCGTACCACAATTAGCCCTCACATGCAGGTAATAAAAAACATTATCTTCAATACCGGTATAGCCTGTAACCGCATTTGCTGCTGTGGTAGCAGTTACTGTTCCTTCTGCAGGTGGTGTTACAGATGTTGTTACGGCATACTCATAACCGTTTGATGGTGCTCCTGTAGTAGGCGCTGTCCAGCTTAGGTTAGCAGTATTGGCAGCCACAGCCGTACCTGTAGCATCCTGTGGAGCGCGGCAGGTGGGCGGTGTAGTAACATTAATAGTATAATCCTGCGCCATACCTGCTGTATAATTACCACATGGATTAACAGTAGGGTAATAAGTGGCACGCGAACGTATCCTTAGCCTGTAACTGCCCAGTGGTGTACCGGCGGGTATGGCTATAGTTCCTGTAAAAGTTGTAGTTCCTGCCGTTGTATGTGCTGCAACACGCTCATTAACCGCATCAAAAACCATGTCATTGTTCCAGTCGGCCCAAATTTCTACATAGGTAGACGCTGTAACATTAATGGTATACGAAAAGCTCTCACCTGCCGACTGGCTTACTGCCGGTCCGGCACTGTAGTTAGCATAAGCGGTGGTTTGTGCCGGAACATTTAATATATTAGTATAACCGGCAGATGTACCAAAGCTAATAATTGTATTGTAATAGTAAGCATCTGTACTGGTAGGAAAACAATAACCACCATAAAATGATATTGTAACCCAGGTACTATAGCCATCTTCACCACAGTTTGCCCTAACATGCAGGTAATTTGTGGTATTTGTAGTTACGGCAACACCGGTTACAGTTGTACCGGTAGCTGCAGTACCGCTTGCCGGAGGCGTGGGTAGTGTGCTAACCAAATACTCATAGCCTGTAGTTGCATTTGCCACTGCCGACCAGCCAATTGTTGCTGTTGTTAGATTTGCCATTGCTGCTGTAAGCCCTGTAGGCGCCATACATGCAGGTGCATCGGTAACGTTTAAACTGTAGTCTTGTGCGCCTCCATAAGTGTAGTTGGCACAAGGGCTAATAGCTTCGTTATACCACCTGGAACGCAACCTTAGCCTGTAAGTACCATTTGCAGTACCTGCCGGTATGGCTAAAGCACCTGTATAAGTTGTTGTGCTGCTGCCGTAAGCAGTGTGCGATGCCACCTGCTCATCTGCATCTGAAAAATCAAGGTCGTGGTTCCAGTCTACCCAAAACTCTACCCTTGTATTACTGGGAACATTAATGCTGTATGAAAAGCTACCGCCGGCAGACTGGCTTACCGACATTGATGCTGTATTATCTGTATACGCAATATTTTGTACAGTATTGTTTGTAATGTTTGTATAGCCTTCTGTAGTAGTAAAGCTATTAACATTAAACCCCGTGTAAGACCTTGTAGGCACACAGTATCCTGAAAAGAATGAGTAAGAGCTCCATAAACTGTACGTTCCGGAACAGTTATTCCTTACATGTAAATAATTTGTTGCATTTGGTGTGGTGGCAACATTAGTTAGAGCTGTTTGTGTAGTAGCTGTACCGTCTGCCGGTGGCACCTGGGTAGCTGTAATTGCATATTCGTAACCCGACGAACCCTCTACTGCTGCCCAGTTAATAGTTGCTGTTGCAGTAGTGACTACTGTTGCCCCTACCCCCGTTGGAGCCGTACATGTTTGTGAAAAGGCCTGGAGCGAACCCATCATAATTAGCCATGCCAATAACAGCATTGACCGATTGTAAAAAACAGTATTACCCCTTGGCGAAGCAATACTGTGATCACGCTTTGTTCGCCATGGCTGCAAGCCCGTTAAGAACCGTGTGTAATTGTGTACCATAGTATTTAATTGAAAGTGAAAAAACAGTGAATGTAATTATGTGTAAGGCTACACTTAAAATACGATTGGCCAAACCTATACTTTTTTAACACATAAAAAAAGCACAGCCTGTTCGATAACCGTGAAATTCGCTGTTATCGAACATGATTTTTCAGGTAATTAACAAAAATATTGGGGTTACACCAAAAAAAATCTTCACCCTAATTACATCAAAGCTTACTGTTTCGTAAAGATTTTATAACTTTTAAAAATTTAAAAAATAAAAAACCGCCCGTTGCTAAAAACAAAAAACAGGCAATAGCGTAGTAAATATTCTCATCCCTATTTTGTTTTTTTACAGCGTTCTTTTTATCTACAGAAATTTCATTTATAAGGTTATGAAACGATATCATTTCTAAGCTGTCTGTCTTTGTTTTCAGCTTCAGGAATTTTGTACTGTATATATTATAGTTTCCATAATCTTTCAATTTTAAAAAATTATCGGCAAGGGCCTGGTAAAATTCACTTTGCAGTGTAAGGCCATGAAATTGGTCTACATCTTTTTCTATTTTAAATAATATGGTGTTAGATCCTTTAAAATCGTTTTCTGCATAGTATGTTTTAGCAAGTGCTATATCTGCAAAATACCCGTTTTCGGTATATCCGTTTGTAAAGGCTATCCCTCTTGCTTTTAGAAGTATAACCCTTGCATCATCTAAACGTAGCTGATCGGTAAGGCAAAGCCCTTTTTGGATCAATGCAATAGAAAGGTTAAGGCTGCTTGAATTGTTATCATTGGTCTTTACATATTCTGCAATTGCCTTATCAAAGTAGCTCACGGCAACATCACAATCAAGTTTATCTTTATAGTTTACTCCTTTTACAAAATACACGTTACCTTTTATAAAGCGAAGCGAGTCTTTAGGTATCTTACTGTCCATAATTTGCTCAGCCATATCAAGATAGAGGTTTACTTTATCATGCATCTTAAGGAAGTAATACTGGTTGCCAATAAAGCCCAGTGCCCTTACCTGGTCTTTATCAGAATTTCCTGCCGACGCCAGCTTGTAAGCCTTTAAACCATAATCTATTGCCTTTTGATTGTAGCTCTTAGCCGAATAGGCTCCTGCTATAGTAAGTAAAGCATCTGTTTGCTGTTTTGTGGTAAGTTTGTATTGTGCCTGTATATTGCCTGCTGTTTTTATTGCTTCATCAGGATCTTCATATACCAAAACATTTGCTTTTTTAAGTACACTGTCTATCTTTTTTGCCTCCTGCGCACATGTTACCACAGCAGAAAGCAGGAGAACCAAAAGGGTAAACCGCGCAAAAAGTTTTATAAAACAGGATTGTAGCATTTTCATTTGTAATTGCTTATTGTGGCTTATCTTCTAAAGAGGCTATAAAAACAGACGGAGAAAAGCCTGTAACCAATTTAAAAACTATAGTAAAAGAGCTCCTGGATGTAAAGCCTGCCTCGTTGGCCAAATGACTTGTTTTGTACTGGCGGTATTCCGGATTTAATTGTAGTTTATTAATTATGTAGTTTATCCTTAGTTCGTTAATGTATGTTTTAAAGTTCTTGTTTTTCTGGGTGTTTATTATTTCCGAAAGATATTTGGTATTGGTATCTAAATGTTTAGCCAGCGATTTTAAAGACAGTTCCTGGTCTGTAAACAGTTCCGATTTTTCAAAAGCCGCAAGTTTATCAAGTATAGCGTGTTCTGCCTTTTCAGATATTGCAAAAGGGACTGCAGTATTTTCTTCCGCATGCTGGCTTTTCATACTTTCAATAGTGTCTTCAAGCAGTTTTTTATTATGTAAAAACAAGCGTTGGTCCTTGTGCCTTTTTTTAAGTATCAGATAATAGGCAAAGATCCCTGAAAGAACTGCTGTAAACCCAAAGATCATTATAAAAAAACGCCTGTTAAAAGCATCCTTATTATCGGTTATTTCTTTTTGCTTGCTGCTTTCATAAAAGCTTATTGCCAGCACTCTGGCACTTTGTTCCAGTTGAGACAGGCTATTTAATTTTGCAATGTAAAGTTCCCTGTTATGGGCAAACAGCGGGATATCTTTTTTTAAAGTATATATTTGGGCCAAAAGATCATAGTGCCTTAAAAAGATGTTTGGAGAAAAATTTTTATTCTCAATATCTTTAGTAAGTAAATTTTCAGCTTTAGTTATTTTGCCCTCTTTAAAAGCAATTTCACCCAGGCCTCTTTGCGCAAAAATGGTATGTATATCTACTTCATTGGGCAATAATTTTTTGCCTGTTAAACTTAAAAAACATTTTTCTGCAAGGCTTAATTGTCCATCCTTCAGGTGGGCCATACCTTTGTAATACAGTATTCTTCGCCCAAGCCCTGCATGAAGCCTGCCCCTGTTTTTATTGAATATAGTAAGGGCTTTGTTTAAAAAACCAAGCTTTTGTATACCGCTTATTTTATTAGCTTTAGATTGTTCAAGAAGCAATAAGATGCTAAGGCGTGTATATTCCGGCGCTATTTCACGGGGTATTAATTTCTGTGCATACCGTAATGATTCATCTGCCTGTGCCGCAAGGTTAATATTACGATAAATACCACTAAGGTGAATATAAATAGTAGCCTCGCACCATGCATTGTCATGCCCGGCATTAAAATCTTTAGCTTCAATTATTTTTTGTAACGCCTCGTAATATTTTAGCTGCGTTTCTAAAGCTTCTGCCTGAAACAGCAAGGCAGCTGTTCTTGTTGATAGTGATTTAGCCTCTTTAAAAATAAAATCGTTTAAAACCCCGGCTTTGGCAGGTTCTGTATATACCAGGTTTTCCGACTTAATGAGAAGGCTGTCAATATCCTTTTGGCTTTGTGCAACACATAAATGGCATACAGCAAGGGCAATGCATAAAAAGGCAACTAAGGCCTTCTGGTTCCTTACAGGCAAACATACATATTGTAAAAAATTGTTTATCAACTACTTAATTTTATTTCTTAACGAACTGGATTTTTGCATACTACACAATTTCCAAAACATGTTTATCCGGTTGCTGTATTTTTTTTGACTAAGCCAATTTAATCGTTTTTAAAAAATAAACCGGCTGTAAAATTGATAATTAATTAGCTTATAACTCTTCATTAAATAAAATAATTTTATCTAATAACATTATAATTGCTTTTATGCCTTAGTAGCAGGGTTATTGGTACTGAAAAATTATACTCACCTAAATATAAGTTATCAATACAATTGAGTTTTATAAGAAATTATATAATTTTTACCTGTAAAATTTGCTAATTCAACAGATATAGAATATACTTGTAGTCATATTAACCATTAGA
>Ga0247814_10000355_pt1 | contig 38083 bp, 40 predicted proteins | sample UWRJL179409R1_FD_179947 | JGI IMG/M metagenome (GOLD analysis project Ga0247814, IMG submission 179947) | Plant litter microbial communities from Arlington Agricultural Research Station in Wisconsin, United States - UWRJ-L179-409R-1 | ecosystem: Environmental > Terrestrial > Plant litter >... | reverse complement strand
GGCTGAAGAAGTTTCTTTCTTAAATAAAGCAGCAATACAGGTGGTTTTAACAAATATACCCCGTGAAACAAACGTAATTATCGATGGTTCTAACGCCCGATACATCGATCCTGATGTATTGGAAACCATTTTTAACTACAAACATAACGCCTATACAAAAGGCATTATAGTAACCCTAGAAGGTGTACAGAAACATTATACTGTACCAAAATTAAATAATACAATAATAGAAGACATTAATAAATAAAATTATGTGCGCTAAAACAATAGAAACAAAAGATATAACATACGATAGTTTATTACAAGGAAATAAGGATTGGGTAAAAGATGTGATTGATCAGGACCCTTCTTTTTTCGATAAACTTTCTGATGGACAAAGTCCGCCAGTATTATGGATTGGTTGTTCTGATAGCCGTGTGCCAGCAAATCAAATTACCAATACGAAGCCAGGAGATATATTTGTACACAGAAACATTGCAAATGTTGTTGTGCATACCGATATGAATATGCTTTCGGTTTTAGATTATTCGGTAAACGTATTAAAAGTAAAACATGTAATTGTTTGCGGCCATTATGGCTGCGGTGGCGTTAAAGCTGCTTTAGGCAATAAACAAGTTGGTATTATTGATAACTGGTTAAGAAATATTCGCGATGTATATCGTACCCACGAACGTGAAATGGCCACCATTAAAGATCCAGACCAAAGGTTTGATCGTTTGGTAGAATTAAACGCCATAGAAGGCGCTGGAAATATTATGAATACCTCAATTGTACAAGCTGCATGGGCCAATGGCCAGGAATTAGCCGTACATGCCTGGGTTTATAGCTTAAAAACAGGGATAATTAAAGATATGAAGGTTACCTGTACCTGTCTAGATGACGTTGCACCTGCGTTTAAGGTTGGCTAAACATCTCTTTAGATGTAGTTTTTAGTTGTTTGTTAAGCCCTGGTCTTTATTGATCGGGGCTTTGTTTTTGCTCCGAATTTGGCATATTGCCTGCGTGGCCCTTGTTACCTTTTTCGGCATCTTCACGAGCTTCCTCTGATCCAAAATCACCTCTTCCAAAGTTCCTTCCGAGGTTTCCAGCATCCGATTTTACTTTGTTCTTTTCATGGTTTTCATCGCTATGATGGCGAGGAACCAACTGATCGGGCATATTGGTTTTGTCGGCTGAATTGTCTGCATTTTTATCTTTTAAATTCTCATTGTTATTTTTCTCGTTTTCCATGATATTATAATTTAGCTATAGAACAGTTGGAAATGACTATAGTTTTAAAGGATTTGGAAATAAATGCTTCAGGCGCTAAAGATGCTGAAGTCCCGTCATTTGGTATAGCCCTGGTAAAAACTCGGGCTGTCGCGGCTGTCGGGTTTAGGTTTAAAGAATGTGCTTTCTACATCATGCAGCCCTAAATAGTTGCAGAGACTTTATTACATAAACGGGATTGAAACAACATTTTTTCAGTTGTCTTTTCGAGTGCAGTCGAAAAATAGGGCTAAAGATTTATTATAATCCGATTAATGTTCGTACTGGTTTTTGCCTTAAAAAAATAAATTACTACGTAAATATCGTATCAATAAGGTAACCTATTAGTAATGCGGTAATCATTGAGGTAAGCATGCCTAATACATATGCGAAAAGCGCTTTTACATAGCTTGATATTTTTCTTTGATCGAAAAACTGACCAATTGCCCAGCTAATGTAACCAAATGAAAGCATGCCAGAATATTGCATTAGGCCAATTTTTGTAACACCTTGAATTAGTGCAAAAAGTGCTAAAATTAACATGGCTACGCCGATAACAAAGCACAATAGAATTAAGATTTCGAAAAAATTATAGTCATACTTTCTGAAAAACAACTTTAGCCAGGCGGCAATAAACACCCCCATAATAATATTTGCATAGCCATAATGACTTTGAATCCAGCCAAAAATGCTTGTTATTGCCTTGCTTTTGACTTCGTGAACACTGATATAACCATCCTCTATGTGGAAAAAGTGATTAATTGTTGTGTAAATTAAGGAAGTGATAATGATAAAGATAACAGGTTTTACCAGTCGGCTCCGATCATCGGAAATAAATCTTTTTATGCTTTTGCCTGGCCTGATCAGTAACGCTTTTATGGTGTATAAAATGCCCTTATCAAAATGCAGGATGTGTTCGATTTCGTGAAGGATATAATGCCCGTCGATTCTTTTTAATTGTGCTGGCTGAGCACAGTTGTTGCAATATTTACCAGCAAAATCATTGCTGCAGTTAGTACAAGTAAGTATCATCAAAGTTAATTAAGATTAAATGATTTTAACGCTATGCTAACTTGTTCAAAGTTATTAAGTGTTGGTAGAAAAATGATTACCAGGGCAATTATAATTTGTAAAAAGGCAAAAGCGTATTTGCCTTTCATAAATACGATGTACATAATTGCACATACCAGAATGGTGCATATTATGCCTGCTGAAATGATAAGGCCTTTAAGTTTCATTTTGTTTTTGGTTAACGCCTTTAAACTAAGCTTAAGAGTGTTTTTTTTGGTTTAGTAAATGATCAGCGAACTTAACCGATCTAAATTTTATTGGCGCTACACTTTAGTGTAATTTTGCTATTTTAGTTTGCTAAATGAAAACAACTGTTAATACAAGTTTACTTACCAAAAATAAAATCAATCATTTAACGCCAGATAATAATCTACAGTTAACTGATTATCTGGAAGTGGTTAAAGCTTTTGCCCGTTTAACCTATCAAAGTGTGTATGTAATCGATTATGCGCAAATGAAATTCGAATATGTTTCGCCTAACCCATTATTTTTAAGTGGTTATACTGCGCAGGAAGTTTTGGAATTGGGTTACGAATTTTATTTTAATAACGTGCCCGAAAGTGATTTAAAATTACTGACTTTAATTAATGAAACGGGGTTTGATTTCTTTGCAAAATTACCTGAATCGCAAAGAAAGAATTATAGCATTACTTATGATTTCAACCTGATTAAAAAGGATGGAAAACCTGTTTTAATTAATCATAAACTTACGCCTCTTTTTCTTACTGACGACGGAAGAATCTGGAAAGCCATGTGTTTAGTTGCGATTTCGAATAATCAAAATGCGGGTAATGCCATTATCGATAAGCAGGGATCGGATGAGGTTTGGAAACTTAATCTGGAGAACGGAATTTGGGCTAAGGTGCTAAAGCCAAAACTCAACGAAAGAGAATTAGAGGTTTTACGTTTATACGCCCAGGGTTTAACAATCAACCAGATTGCTGATAAGATATTTGTTGCGCCAGATACCGTAAAATACTATCGAAGAAGAATTTTCGATAGCTTTAATGTAGGTAATATTGTAGAAGCACTTTCTTACGCTGTTAACAACAAAATAATTTAGAAAGCACCATTAGCGATAAGAATTTACGCTTTGCAACCCCAAATAGTTGCACATACTTTGCCATTTAAACGGGATTAAAACGATATCCTTTTTAGCCTGTCATTCTGAGCGGAGTCGAAGAACAGGGCTAAAAAGATAAAGTGTAAAGCCCGACTAACCTTAATCTTAATGCTGTTTTTGCTTTCCAAAATCCTATAAAAAAGAAAAACCCCTGATTGCTCAGAGGTTTTTATACTATCGTCGGTCTGTGTTGTTACAGATCGAAATATTAATCTTCAGCTAAGAAAGGATAACGATAATCAGTTGGCGATTCGAAAACCTCTTTAATGGTACGTGGAGAAACCCAACGTAATAAGTTAATCATCGAACCCGCTTTATCGTTCGTACCCGAACCTCTGGCGCCGCCAAATGGTTGCTGACCAACAACTGCACCTGTACATTTATCGTTAATGTAGAAGTTACCAGCTGAATTGCGTAATGCATGACTTGCTTTATCAATCGCATAACGATCTTGTGCAATTAAAGCGCCTGTTAATGCATATGGTGAAGTGGTATCAATAACCTTTAAAATCGAATCGAAATCCTGATCAGCATAAACATAAACGGTCAATACAGGGCCGAATAATTCTTCGCACATGGTTGTATATTTCGGGTCATCAACCACTAAAACAGTTGGCTCAACAAAATAACCTTTGCTCTTATCGTAGTTACCACCAGCAATAATTTCTACACCTTTATCTTTCTTCGCCTGGTCGATATATTTAGCTAATTTATCGAATGAGCGCTCATCGATCACGGCATTAATAAAATTGCTGAAATCTTCCGTCCCGCCCATTTTAAATGTTGCTAAATCGCGTAACATTTGTTTTTTTATTTCTGGCCATAAGCTTTCGGCAATGTAAACACGACTCGCAGCCGAACATTTTTGTCCCTGATATTCGAAAGCACCACGAACAATTGCCGTGTTTGCAATATCAACCTGGGCCGAAGGGTGTACTAAAATAAAATCTTTACCACCAGTTTCGCCCACAATACGAGGGTACGATTTATACTTGTGGATGTTGGTGCCTATTGTTTTCCAGATTTCCTGAAATACTTTTGTAGAACCTGTAAAGTGAATACCTGCAAAATCAGGGTGATTGAAAATTACCTCGCCAGTTTCTGGTCCATCAGCATAAACCAGGTTGATTACACCATCAGGTAAACCCGCTTCGCGAAAAATTTCCATTAACAGATTGGCTGCATAAACTTGTGTATCTGCTGCTTTCCATACTACAACATTACCCATCATCGCTGCCGAAGCAGGTAAGTTAGCAGCAATAGCTGTGAAGTTGAAGGGGGTAAGTGCGAATACGAAACCTTCTAAGGGGCGTTGCTCTACACGGTTCCAGTTTCCACGAGGCGAAACAGGAGGTTGTTGTTTGTAAATATCACTCATGTAACTTACGTTAAAACGCAAGAAATCAATTAATTCGCAAGCCGCATCTATTTCTGCCTGATAAGCATTTTTGCTTTGGCCAAGCATGGTGGCCGCGTTTAATTTATAACGGTATTTACCTGCAATTAAATCAGCTGCCTTTAAAAAGATTGCTGCTCTATGCTCCCAAGAAAGGTTTTCCCAATCTTCTTTCGCAGCTAAAGCGGCATCAATAGCTTGCGCAACATGGGTTTTGTCGCCAATACTATATTGCGCTAATATATGTTGATGATCGTGTGGTGGAACAACTTTACCCTTTTTAGTGGTATGTACTTGTTTGCCTCCAATATACATCGGGATGTCTTGTTGGTGCGAGCGAGCTTCAGCAAGGGCTTCTTTTAGAAGAGCACGCTCTTTACTGCCTGGACCGTAATTTAATATAGGTTCGTTTACCGGAGTTGGTACGTTAAAAAATCCTTTAAGCATAGTGTATTTTTTATGAGTTGCGCAAAGATAAGGCTTTTGCACGAAGGCAATTCTATTATTCTGTAAAGAAAATGGGGCAAACGTTTGATTGATTTTTATCTTCAGAGTCTATTTATCTCATCGGGATGACGGTTAGTATGCTCCATAAGTTAATCTACCGATCACTGCGTTCCTCCATATTCAAATCCGTATCAAAAGGGCTTTTCGTAAAAGGATAAATGGTTTGTTTCACAAAGCCTTTTGGATATTCTGCTTCATGAACGCCAGTCCCAGCTGGCCAATCTTTGCCTGGTAGGTAATATGTTCCAAATATCATATCAATAAAAGGGAATATCGATGCAAAGTTATGCCCATAATATTTAGGGTCTTCGCAATGGTGCCAATGGTGGTATTGAGGGGTGGTAAAAATGTATTTCAATGGGCCAAAATTTATCCTCGTATTGGCATGAATTAATACGGCATGAATGGCAATGAAAATGATATAAACATTAAATACTGTAGATGAAAAACCTAAAATATACAATGGAATAAATGTCATTGCTCGGGTAAAGAAGATATCAATAAAATGCGTTCGGCTTCCTGCCAGCCAGTCCATATTTTGTGTAGAATGGTGTATAGAGTGAAAACGCCATAAAGAAACTCTAGTGTGGAAAAAGCGGTGCGCCCAATATTGAAATAAGTCGGTAGCGAAAAAAGCCAAGAATAACGCAACAATAAAAGGCAAGCCTTGTACCCAGATGTGCAGTTGATCTAGACCCATCCAGCCGAAAAACAATACAGCAGGTTTTTGCGTTACAATACCAAAAAACTGAATAAACAAATGACTAATTACAAAGTAAGTTAAATCGGTTCGCCACTCTTCATGGAATTTGGTTTGCTCGTTATTTTTCGGAAAAAACAATTCGAGCGGAACAAAAATAGCAACCATTAAAAGTAAATCCAATATCATCCAGTCTAGACCAAAATGCCAGTTCGATTTTACAACATCTCTGCCTTCGACACTTAGTGCGCCTAAAATTACAGCTAAGGCTGCAAGTAAAAAACCTGGCCAACCCCATTTCAGTTTTTTGCTTAGTACCACACTTAAAGCAGCAAAAAAGAAGGAAGCAATTACGCCACCAAGCATGAGCACTTCCATACTGTCTTTGGTGTAAATTTCTCTAAATTCTGGGGTGGTTAATTTTTCTGGATAGTGAAAGCAGAGAATTCCAAGCAGGGCTAAAGCCGCTAAAAAGATGGAGATGTAGCCACTAATTTGTCCTTGGCCGATTACTAAACGTTTATTTGGAGACATTAATGTATGTTTTGTTTGAGAACAAGTATAGCAAAAATTTGGAATGATGTCTTACATCAAAAACAATAAATGATTTTTTAGCACTCACATTCAACAATTTGTAATTCCTTCATTTGCAAAAATATATGGAAGGTTTCTTTTCTTTATTTTGAAATTTAAAGCCTTTCAAGGCGCCTAAAAAATAAAACGAGACTGATATTTCTATATAACACAGCCTCGTTTGGAATTCTTTTTATTAATTCATTCTCTGCTACTCTTTTAAAAACACCAGACATTTCTCGCAAACTTTAAACAATAGTGGCGGTAAGGTTTCACTTTCGTAGGGATGACTGGCTCCATACACATGATTTGCGCCTTCGATTTTAACTAATCTACTGGATGGATTTGCATCTGCAAGTTTTTGTGCATTTTCGAAAGGAACATTTACATCATCATCGCCCTGTACAATTAACCAGGGAATGTTGATGCGTTTTGCAGCATCAATGATGTTAAGTGTATCAGCATTTTCTTGAAAATCTTCGAGCAAGGTTTTATTTAAGGGCATTTGCTCTTTTGTGCGGGCATTGGTTACATAGATTTTTCCTGTTTTTAACCATTCTGCTTCCTGGTCCTTTTTCCATAAAGAGCTAAAATCGATAATGGCGCTCCAGGAAATCAATTTGTTAATTCTTAAATCGTTGGCCGCTTCTATAATGCTTAAGCCGCCACCGCGACTATGGCCAATTAGGTTTACTGGGGTTTCTTTACCGTATGCTTTTTCTATGTAATTCAAAACTTCATTCAAATCAAAAAGCTCTTTCGAAACGGTATTATTTGCAAAACCATCTAAGTCGGTCACGTCTTTTGGATTGCTTGCGGGTACACCACTGTATGTGAAATTGAATTTTATGTAGCGATAACCGTTGGCTGCAAAGTGGCGGGCAACTAAATTATGTGCGCCCCAATCTTTAAAGCCTTTAAACCCATGAACAAAAAGTACAATTGGCGTATTTGGGTTTTTATCATCAAATGTAATATCGCCAATAATTAATTTTCCATCAGCGCCGCTTAGGCTAAAATCATTTTGTTTAATCATAATTTAAGGTATTGGTATATAAATATAAACCTACAAAACCAGAATTTGTTGTTCGGGTTGCTCTGTCTTGTGTTTTTGAAGTGAAATATATTTATCCTTTTTTTATTGGTATATGGCCTGATTTATTCTGCTTAAAAAACGAATATGGCTACAGAAAACCAAACCCCAAATCAAGAATCAGAAAATGGATTTTTTGATAATTTAAAAGGCAAATTGAATGAATTTACGCAAAAAGCGGGTGATGCTTTTGATGAAATAAAAGAAAACCACTGCCTTTGCTTTTCATACTTCGACAGGCTCCGTGTAACTAATGGTGTAAATCCACGCCCACCATATGAAAAATGCTTGAAAAGGAATCCGGATCCAGGCTATTAATGGTGTAATTTCAATTGATCTTAACATAAATGGTGCTTTCTGAATCATGTAAATATGGGCGGGCATGAAGGCTAGAAGCATTAAGATAATTAGCCATGCGGCAAGTTTTTGCGTTCGCTTAAAAAGCAGCATAAAACCAAAAGTAATTTCAGAAATGCCCGATAAGTAAATTAAAAATTTTTGGGCGGGCAACCATTCGGGCATAATTGCGTAATAACCTTGGGTGGATAGAAAATGGTTAAAGCCTGCTGCAATGTAGAATAAGGCATAAATGCACCGAAAGATTTTAAAAGCTGGGGAAGGATTGTCAGTGTTTTGCATTTATTTAAAACCGTTCTAAATTGATGTATATTACAGATTAATGACGGTGACATGCGTTAACCGTGTTACTTTTGTATCCCGATAATAGTTAACAACGGAGCACTTGGAATATTTAAAAGTAATAGCTTTTACGCATCACCACATCGACCTGAAATCTTTAGGGAAATTAGTTATTTGTGACCAGAGTTTAGATAGCAGGTTGAAGAATATTCAAACGGAACTTCCTGTTAGTGAAATTTTCTATCTTGGTACCTGTAACCGTGTAGAGTTCGTTTTCCTTACCAAAGAAAAAACCGATAAAGAATTTATCACTAAATTTCTAACGGTTTTAGATATGGGGTTGCCTCCTGAGTTTATGGAGCGTTTCCTTGATAATGTTACCGTTTACGAAAACGAGGAGGCTTTTAATCACTTGCTTAGAACTTCTTGTTCTTTAGAAAGTTTGGTTGTTGGCGAAAAAGAAATTCTTGCTCAAATACGTAAAGCTTACGAAAACTGCCGTGATGCAGGTTTTACGGGCGATTATATGCGTATGATTATGGAGCGGGTAGTGAAAACGGCAAAAGAGGTTTACACGCACACCAATATTTCAAAAAATCCAGTTTCTGTTGTTTCGTTGGCTTATCGTAAGCTAAAAGAATTAAATATGTGTGGCAATTCACGCGTATTAATTATTGGCGCTGGCGAAACCAACCAGAATATTGCAAAATACCTGAACAAGCATAAGTACTCTAATTTTTCAGTTTTCAATCGTACGCTTTCTAAGGCCGAAACTTTGGCTGAAGAGTTAAATGGTAATGCCTATCATTTAAGTGCATTAGAAACTTTTACCGAAGGGTTTGATGTGATTATTACTTGTACTGGTTCTACCGAGGCTATCATTGACGAAGAGCTTTATGCCAAATTGCTTAGCGGCGATACGGGTAAAAAGGTAATTGTTGATTTGGCCATTCCAAATGATGTTGCTCCAGCGGTTATCCACAACAATCCCGTTCATTACATCGAGGTTGAATCTTTAAAAGAGGTTGCCCGCAAAAACATTCAGGAACGTTACAACGAATTGGTGCATGCCGAAGATATTATTAGCAATAACATTACCGAGTTTTTTACGGTTTTAAAACAGCGCCGCATCGAATTAGCTATGCAAGATGTTCCCCGCAAGATCAAAGAAATTAAAAACACAGCACTTAATGGTGTGTTTGCCGATGAAATTAGTCAGATGGACGAGGCTTCTCGTGAAGTTTTGGAACGTGTAATGAATTACATGGAGAAAAAATGTATTAGCGTTCCAATGATTATGGCTAAAGAAATTTTAGTTAATCAATCTTAATTCAACCGTTTTTGTTTTGGTCGTCATTCTAGATTTGTAGCAATCTTAACGTGGCGAGTCATTACTATTCCTAGGCTTAATTCTTCTTAATTCCTTAATGGTTAAATTAATTGGAAAAGCAATCTTCTATGCATCTGTGATTCCGAGTTACAAAAAATCTGTTTGATCGGTTGCAGATGCTCGTGCCTCAGCATGACAGGATATTCAGGCTTCCTATAAAAACGGATTTCCAATGCAGTCAGGTTTAGTTGACGTAGATGCAGTACTTTTAGCTCAAGAATGACCCCGCCATGCGGTCACCCCTTCAAAGAAGGGGAATTCACCTCAAGGTAATTAGAAAATTAAGAATTCTTTTAACTTTCAGCTTTAACCAATTATGTAACCTCACTGTCTCATTTTTAAACAATTTATGGTATAAGCACTATTTACCTTAAATTTGCGACACATTAAAAGTTTACAGTGAAGAAATTAACCATCGGAACACGCGGTAGCGAACTTGCACTATGGCAGGCAAATCACATTCAAAGTGAATTGGCGGCTATTGGAATTGAAGCAGAAATTAAAATTATTAAAACGCAGGGCGATAAAATCCTGAATTTACGTTTAGATAAATTAGAGGGAAAAGGCTTTTTTACCAAAGAATTGGAAGAAGAGCTTTTAGCTGGAACAATCGATTTGGCGGTTCATTGCCTGAAAGATTTACCAACTAATCATCCTGCTGGGTTAACTATCGCTGCAATTCCAACTCGTGAAGAAGCAACAGAATATCTTTTGATTTTAAAAGATTGCGTTGATGTTTCGCAGAAGCTTTCTTTGAAAAAAGGGGCAATGGTAGGTACTTCTTCAAACAGAAGAAAAGCGCAGCTTTTAGGTTTGCGCTCTGATTTAGAAATTGAAGATTTACGTGGAAACGTTCCAACCCGCATTCAAAAACTTCGCGATGAAAATTATGATGCTATTATGCTGGCGAAAGCAGGTATTAAGCGTTTAGGTTTAGATGTAAGTGAATTTCATGTAGAGGAATTAGAACCAACTGAATTTGTTCCAGCGCCTGCACAAGGTGCTTTGGCTATTCAAATCAGAGAAAATGATCATGAACTTTTTGATGCTTTACAAAAACTCCACGACCCAGCAACAGCGGAGGAAGTTGGCGTAGAACGTAAAGTATTAAATATTTTTGAGGGCGGTTGCCACATGCCTTTAGGTTGTTACTGCAAAAAAGAAGATGGCCAATTCGAAGTGTGGACTTCAAAAGCAGAAACTGCCGATGATTTTCCCGAGCGTTTGTTTCTACGTTCGGAAACGACAGAGGGTTTAGCCGAAAAAATTGTAGCCAAATTTGACAAGGAAAGAAAGAAACCTGCAAAGGTTTTCATCTCTCGTGAAATTGGTGAACATAGTTATTTCCGTAAAGCTTTAGAAAGTAATAATATAGAAATAGAGGGACGTTCGTTAATTCGTACATTTCCAATCGTTACTGTTTTAGATCAGTTTATATTAAAGAATATTGACTGGATTTTCTTCAGTAGCCGAAATAGTGTTGAGTATTTCTTCAATTTAAAGCCGCAGTTACCAAAGAAAACACAATTTGGTGTAGTAGGCAGAGGATCTGAAGACGCCTTACGTAAGTTTGGGCATTTCGCAGATTTTGTTGGTACAAGCGGTGATATTTCCGAAGTGGCAGAAGATTTTGCAAGATTAGTTTCTAGCAAGAATGTATTGTTTCCAAGAGCACAAGATTCTTTACAGTCGATTCAAAAATCTTTGCCAGCGGATTCGAAAATCATCGACTTACCAATTTACGAAACGGTAATCGAAGAAAATATAGATCAAAGTTATGCGGATGTGCTGATTTTTACTAGTCCATCGAATGTTGATGCATATTTCGCTGATAATTTATTGGAACCTGGTCAGCAAGTGATTGCTATTGGTAATTCTACAGGTAAAAAATTCGATGAAATGGGCGTAAAATATGCTTTGCCATATTCCCCTGATGAAATCGGATTGTCGGAAGCAGTTTTTGGGATAGAGATTAGGTAGAAGCTCAGCTGAAAGCTTTAAGCGAAGACTTTGGGGGCAGAAAGGAAGTTTCAGAAGGTAAAGAAACACCCTGTCTTGCGGGACACTTCTCTGAAAGAGAGGAATTAGAAACGAGCAGAAAAAAGACGCATTTTATTGCAGCATACCCTGAATTGACGGTAGGGCATCAGTATGACACATGTTAAAAAAGGTTACGATCCTCGACAATATTGGTGAGGACTTTAATTATCGAGGCATTACTGAAATTGCTTTTCATATTTCTATTGCGCTCTAAAAATAAAAATGTTTAGTGATGACACTAACCATGATGCTCCGAAAAATATACAATACTCAAGTCTTGATACTTGATACTAAATACTTGATATAAAATAAGATGTTACATCGTCCGCGAAGATTAAGGAAAAACCCGTTGGTTAGAGAGATGGTAGCCGAAACTCGACTATCGAAAGATATGTTTGTGTACCCTTATTTTGTGGTGCCAGGAACGAATGTTACACATGCAATTGATGCCATGCCTGGTGTAAACCACTTTTCGGTTGACACTTTGGTTAAGGATGTGGAAGCTGGAATGAAAAAGGGCTTGAATAAAATTATGCTTTTTGGTGTTGGCGATGAAAAATCGGCTGATGCAAAATCTGCTTATCACGACCATTCGTTAGTACCAACAGCAGTTCGTGAATTGAAAAAACAATTCGGCGAAGATTTATATGTAATTACTGACGTTTGCGTTTGCTCTTATACGAGTCACGGTCACTGCGGAATTATGGAAAACGATTATGTTCAAAATGATAAAACAGTTAATGTGATTGCGAAAATGGCTTTAACACATGCGCAAGCGGGTGCAGATATGTTTGCCCCATCGGATATGATGGATGGCAGAATTGAAGCCATGCGTAATCTTTTAGATGAAAATGGTTTTGTAAATGCGGCCATTATGAGTCATGCCACAAAGTTTGCATCGGCTTATTATGGTCCGTTTAGAGAAGCTGCCGATTGTGCGCCAAGTAAAGGCGATAGAAAAGCATATCAAATGGATTTTAGAAATCCTTTGGAAGCTTTACGTGAAGCGCAGTTGGATGAACAAGAGGGTGCGGATGTTTTGATGGTTAAACCTGGTTTGGCTTATCTGGATATTATTCAACGTTTGAAACAAGATACCAACTTACCAATTGCGGTTTACAATGTTTCTGGCGAATATTCGATGGTTAAAGCTGCCGCGGAACGGGGCTGGATTGACGAACAAAAAGTGGTTATGGAAACCATGCATGCCTTTGCAAGAGCAGGAGCAAGCATTATTACCACTTACCATATTAAAGATATTTTAAATAACGATTGGATGTAATTTGAGCTGAAAGCTTAAAGCCGAAAGATCAAAGCCACTTTATAACGCTTTATATTCACTTTCAGCTTTAGTCTTTCAGCTTTAAGCTTAATAAAAATGTTAGATTCATTAAAGAAAATGTTTTCAGGCAATGAGGCCGATATTCCAGTGAATACAGGAAGTAAACCTGATATCTCGCGGGTAAAATCTGCGGAGTTGTATGAGAAATCGAAAACGTATTTCCCTGGTGGGGTAAACTCGCCTGTTAGGGCCTTCAAATCTGTTTATGGTACGCCACTTTTTATCGAAAAAGGCGATGGTTGCTACATTTGGGATGCTGACGGAAACCAGTTTATTGATTTTTGCGCAAGTTGGGGTCCGCTGATTTTAGGGCATAATAACCCGAAAATACGCGAGAAAGTGACTGAGGTGATGCAAAATGGAATGAGCTTTGGCGCACCCACAGCTTTGGAAAATGAACTGGCAGAATTGATTATCAAGAACAATCGTTTTGTTGAGAAAATTCGTTTCACAAGTTCTGGTACAGAGGCGGTAATGTCGGCAATTCGTTTGGCAAGAGGCTTTACTGGAAGAGATAAAATTTTGAAATTCGAGGGGTGTTACCACGGTCATAGCGATTCGCTTCTGGTTAAAGCAGGTTCGGGTTTAGTTACTTTTGGGGAAACTTCTTCTGCTGGTGTGCCAAAATCTTTTGCTGAAGAGACCATTGTGATTCCTTTAAATGATAAAGGGGCAATTGAACAAGCTTTCATTCAATTTAATGACCAGATTGCTGCGGTTATTATTGAGGGAATTCCTGCCAACAATGGCTTAATTTTGCAGGATGAAGAATACATTCATTTCTTAAGCAAAATTTGTAAGGAAAATAATTCGCTTTTAATTTTTGATGAAGTGATTACTGGTTTCCGTGTTGGTTTTGAGGGCGCTGCTGCATATTATGGCATCACACCTGATATTGTAACTTACGGAAAAATTATCGGTGGTGGTTTACCTGTAGGTATGTACGGTGCGAGGGCTGAAATTATGGCGCACATTTCACCTGATGGCGGCGTTTACCAAGCGGGTACTTTGTCTGGCAATCCAGTGGCGATGGCTGCGGGAATCGCAACCCTAACAGAGCTAAATAAATCTAGCTTTTACAAGGACTTAAATAATAAAACCCAAGATTTTGTAGCTAGTATTCAGCGTTTTGCAACTGCTAGAAATTATAAATTTAAAGTGTTTACGGTCGGTTCTATTTTCTGGTTCGCTTTTACGGATAAGGATAAAATTCAATCGGCTGATGATATTGATGCGGGTAGCATGGAGAAATTCAAGGTAATGCACCGCGAATTATTGAACCGTGGGATTTATTTAGGTCCATCGGGATATGAGGTTGGTTTCGTATCTTCAGCACATACGAAGATAGAATTGGAGAAAGCGAAGAGAGCGATTTTTGAGGCGCTTGATTTGGTGTTTAAGAAATAGGTTTTTAACTAAGGAGGGCACCGAGGTTTTTAAAGAGTGGAAAGAGTTTTTTAACCATATAAGAATATAAGAAAACAAACAAATTTTTCGTGAAGACACGAACCGTGGCGATTCGGGAGAGTGGAAAAAGTTTTTCAACCATATAAGGCATATAAGAAAACAAAAAAAATGTTTCGTAAGGACACGAATCATGGAGACTGAAATAACCAAATAAACAAAAATTGCTTTCCATACTTCAACGCTGAGTATGACAAATAAACGTTTCGTGAGGACACGAACCATGCGATAAATAATATCATTTAGCATCTAAGGAATAATATCTTAAAATCCTTAAATCATAAAAATCCTGGTAAAGACAGATGAAGAAATCCATTATCATATTTTACGCGTTACTACTTTACGCATTGATTCAGCTCATTTCTTGGGGTACTTTGGTGGTGCGTTTGCAGCCGAGTCGCATGACGATGATTATGGGGGAGGGCTCGGTGTTTTTGTTTCTGCTTTGTATTGGCGGTTATTTTCTCCATCAATCATTAAAACGCGAAGATAAACTAAGAGAGCAACAGCAGAATTTTTTGATGTCGATTACCCATGAGTTGAAATCGCCTTTGGCTGCGATAAAACTTTCTATCCAAACCATTGTTAAAAGAGATTTAGATAAGGCCCGACAGGTTTCGCTTTTAAATAATTCGTTAAAAGATATTGAGCGTTTGGATGATTTGGTTGAAAATATGTTGTTAGCAACCAAGATTGAAAATCGTTCTTACACTTTTCCGAAAGAGGAATTTAATTTTTCGGAACTGGTTTATAAAATTACGGATCGGTTGCAGGTTCACTCTTGCGGAAACGAGCAACTGATCAATGCGCAAATTCAGCCAAATTTGCAGTTAATGGGTGACAAGTTTGCCTTATCGTCAGTTGTGACGAATTTGATTGAAAATGCGGTTAAGTATTCAAGTCCTTGTGATGAGATAAATGTGCTTTTAGGCCAAGTTGACGGGCATATTCAACTGAGTGTGATTGATAAAGGACCAGGTATTTCAGATGCCGAAAAAATGTTGATATTTGATAAGTTTTACCGAGTTGGTAACGAGAATGTCAGGAAAGCGAAAGGAACAGGTTTAGGCTTGTTTATTGTGAAAGAGGTTTTACAATACCATGATGCAGATATTACAGTAAAAGACAATTTGCCTCAAGGAAGTATTTTTGAAGTAACATTTAGTTAATCTCAATTATGTCACAAAAATTAAGAATTCTATTGGTAGAAGACGAGGATCACTTGTTAGATGCTATCAAATTAAACCTGGAACTTGAGGGTTATAAAGTTCACGCCGTTAAAGATGGCAAAACCGCTCTTAAAATATTTAAAGAAGAACGCTTTAATCTAATTATTTTAGATGTAATGTTGCCTGAAATGGATGGTTTCCAAGTTTGTGAAACAATCCGTTTAGAGAATGCAGAAGTTCCGATTATGTTTTTAACTGCTAAAAACACGTCAGAAGATCGTGTTTTGGGTTTGAAAAAAGGTGCTGATGATTATTTAGTTAAACCTTTCAACTTAGAGGAATTAATTCTTCGTGTTGGTATTTTGGTAAAACGCAGTTTAAAATCGGATGATTTAAAAGAGCTAAACTCTTACAAAATTGGCGATAAAACGATCTATTTTAACTCTTTCGAATTGAAACACGACGATGGTACGATTACGCCATTAACGAAAAAAGAAACGATGTTGTTGAAGCTTTTAATTGAGCGTAAAAACGATGCGGTTTCTCGTGAGCAGATTTTAGAAACGGTTTGGAATTATGATGTTTATCCATCGACCAGAACGATTGATAACTTCATTTTAACGTTCCGTAAGTATTTCGAGCCAGATCAGAAAAACCCTGTTTATTTCCACTCGATTCGTGGTGTAGGCTATAAATTTACTGATATTCATTAATGTACAATAGTCTCGGTAGGTATGTGTTGATGGCCGTTTTTGTGCTTGCTGCGTTGGTTTGTGTTTATTACAATCAATACCAGCTGGCGGCGGTTACGGGGTTTTTATTTTTATTTATTATTTGGAGTCATTTCAGGCATAGTTCTGTTTTAATGGCCTCAAAATATTTTAAAAATAATGAGTTCGATAAGGCGAAGTTAATGCTGGCGGAAGTTCCGAATGCAGAAAGACTATCGAAAAACCGAAGAGGCTATTACGAATTTATGCACGGCAACCTGGCCTTAAAAGAGGAGGATTATGAAAATGCTGAATATCACTTTCAGTTAGCAAGTCGTTTTCCTGTTGGCGGAAAGAATGAGAAAGCTTATGTATTAATACACCTGGCTAATCTCGCTTTGCGGAAAAAAGATAAAGAGAAGGCAGAAGCGTATACAAAGTTGGCCAAGGAACTTGCAGAATCATCACGTTCGAAAGATATTATTGTGAAAATAGAAAAGGAAATAGGCAAATTATAATACTAATATTGTCATTTTGAATAACGAAGCACCAGTTTAGGAATAAAAAGGTACTTCGTTTTTTTTTTATTTATACCTTTGCACAATTAAAATTTTTAAGCATTAAGCTGTTAAGACTTTTTTTGGTTCTTAATACCTGAAATACAAATCATGAAGAATAATTTATTTTTAGACGCTGCATTTTCAAAACAAACAGAACGTCCACCAGTTTGGATGATGCGTCAGGCTGGTCGTTTTATGCCACAATACTGGGAGATTAAAAACAAATACTCTTTTTTAGAGATGTGTAAAACTCCAGAAATTGCTGCTGATGTAACGATGCTTCCTGTTGATTTGTTGGATATTGATGCAGCGATTTTATTCTGCGATATTTTAGTAACAGGTGAGGCTATGGGTGGCGATTTGAGCTTTACTCAAGGCGTTGGACCGAAGTTTGCAAATCCTGTGCGTAATGCACAAGATATTGAAAACTTAAATGTTGATTGTTTGGATGAACTACAATACGTTGCTGATGCGATTAAAGTGATTCAACAGCGTTTAAATGGTCGTATTCCTTTGATCGGCTTCGCTGGTGCACCTTTTACGGTAATGAGTTACTTAATTGAGGGTGGTTCTTCTAAGGATTTTAAATTAACGAAGCTTTTTATACATAACCAACCAGAATTGGCGCATAAGCTTTTAGCTAAAATTGCTAAAGTAACGGCCGATTATTTGAATCTTCAAATTGCTGCTGGTGTTAATGCTGTTCAAATTTTTGATAGCTGGGCGTTGGCATTGTCTTGGAACGATTATCAGGAATTTTCACACCGTTATATCCAGGAAATTATCTCGAACTTAAATAGAAAAGATATTCCTGTAATTTCTTTTTGTAAAGGAAGTTCGGTTTTTGCACCAATAATGGCAGAAGCTAAACCTGATGTAATTTCTGTAGATTGGAATGCCGATTTGTTAAACATAAAAAATGCTTTGCCAAAAGGTATTGCTGTTCAGGGAAATTTAGATCCACATATTTTATATGCTGATCAAGCGGTGATTAAAGCGCAAATTCATAAACTGTTTGAGCGTATGCGTGGAACGGAGGGATTTATCTTCAATCTGGGTCACGGTATTATGCCTGATATTCCTTTTGATAACGTGAAATATGCAATTGATGTAGTGAAGGAGTTTAGGTATTAATTTCAACTCATTTTGCTTATATTAGCGTAAATAATTTACGAGCCATGACAGTCAAATCATTACGTGACGAAGATAGATTGCCAATTAAACAGGTAATTAACGCCATAAATAAAACGATGGATGAGGTTCTTCGCGTAGTTGATGCTATGGATTTAGGTAGAACTGAAGTGAAAGCTAATGGGGTTTATAGAACTTTCAATAACGGCGAAATCGTAAAGATTTCTTCTGGGAACTTCACTAAAAAAAGAGTAGGTAAAAAAAGAATTAAACTGTTTTAATAATGGCTATCAAGCCTAAATTGAGAGTTTTCGCTGGGCCAAATGGTTCTGGTAAAACAACACTTTATAATTCAATTAAGCCAATTTATTTTTCAACCAAGCTTTTTGTAAATGCAGATAATCTTGAATCAGATTTTAAGAAAAACAATTTTTTAAATCTATCAGAGTTTGATATTATCTGTTCACATACCGAATTTGAGCAATTCAGCATTTCAAATGGATTATATTTAAAAGCAGGTTTCAAATTCGAAAGTTGGAATCTCGTTGTAAAAGAAAATGTTATCGTAAAAGGAGAATTTGATGACATCGAATATAACTCTTATCATTTTGCAATAGTTGCTGATTTTATTCGCCACAAATTAATTGAGTCTAGAAAATCATTTTCTTTTGAAACAGTTTTTTCTCATCCATCTAAGTTAGCACTCATCGAATTCGCTCGTCAGAATAATTATAAGGTTTATTTATATTTTGTTGGAACAGAAACACCTGTGATGAATCTAGAACGGGTAAAGGATAGGGTAAATAAAGGTGGTCATTTTGTTGATGGTAAAAAGGTTGAGAAATGCTATTTTCTTACAATGGATTTACTTATAGATATGTTAAAAGAAGTTGATGAAACTTATCTTTGGGATAATTCTGGTTCCAAAAATAATTATATTGGGAATATAAAGAATGGAATTTTAAATCTTGAATATACCTAATTGGATAAGCACCTATATTTTGAATAAAATCAAATCATGATAGAAACCCTACAGCCATATTATTACTACTTTCTTGCGGTACACATCGTATTTGTAATTAGTTGGATGGCGGGTTTATTTTATATTTTAAGTCTGTTTATTTACCACACGGAGGCCAACGAAAAACCAGAACCCGAAAAAAGTATCCTACTAACTCAGTTTACTAAAATGGAGGCTACATTATGGAAAATTATTGCGACACCTGCAATGGTTATTTCAGTTTTGGCTGGCATTTCTATGCTTACTTTGCGCCCAGGTTTATTGCAGGCAGATTGGATGCATGTTAAACTTGGCTTTGTAGTAGGTTTGTTGATTTATCATTTCATTTGCCAAAACATTGTAAAACAGCTTAAAAATGGTCAATTCAAGATGACAAGTTTTCAATTGCGTTTATGGCGTGAGCTGGCTACTATTTTTATGATTGCGATTGTATTTGTAGTGATTTTAAAGAATGCCATTAACTGGGTTTACGGCTTAATTGGTATAATGGGTATTGCATTGGCAATAATGATTGCGGTGAAGCTTTATAAGAATTATCGGTTAAAGAATAAGAAATAAATTTTATTTTGTGGAACGTTCTTAGTTTTAGCATCTTCAGAATAAAGAAGATGCTAAAACTATACTTTTTTGCCTTGTTAAGTCTAATTTTAAAAATTAACAGGGTAGAAGCGAAAACCATTTCAGTTGATCCTGATTCAATATATCAACAACAAGCAAAAATTTTCATCAACGACATTTATGCAGAAAAGCTGAAATCCAAAAGATCCGTGCTAATCAATGAACCACAATTTTATCGCCATGGCTTAGAAGATTCAGATACTAGTTTTTTTGATACAAAAGAATTGTCTTATATAAAAAAACAAATTCAAGAACCGGAATTAAAATCTTGGCGAAATTTAATTAGTACGCAGATGAATTGTATAAGTAAGGATTCTCTTAACCGCATTCTTAAAAAGGAATATTTGAGATTATATAATGGATGGGATTATTTTTATAGGTATGTCGGTAAAGATATTCACATTTTTTCAAGCCCTATATTTATAAAGAATTATCAATATTGCTTATTTTATACTGAAATATCGTGTGGGTTAGGATGTGCTAGCGGAGAAACTTTTCTCTACCGTAAAAAAAATGGAAAATGGGCAAAGTTTAAATTAATTTATAGCTGGATAAGTTGATCTTATTTGTTAATAACAAAATTTAGGCAATTTCCTTTTCAAGGAGAAATTTTGTTTGCTTTTCGTCAACTTGCACCTGGTTCTTAATACTTGATACCTGCTACTTTATACTTTACCAAAAAACTATCCTAAATTTGGGCGATAAAATCCAAGCTCATGTTTACAACCACAGGTTTGAAAAAAACCTTACTCTTTATATCTTTTCTTTTCACAACTTATATTGCTTCGGCACAGTTTAATCAATCGGCTTTAGAAAACAGAATCCGTCCAGATAGTAGCTTAACCAACGAGGTACATTTTAGCTTCTATAACCTTAATTACGTTCGTAATTACGAATACACAAATGATTTCCATGACGGTTATACTTTGTACGGAACGCAGTTACAACCCCAAATTGTGTATTATGCGCATCCTAATTTGGCGATAACGGCTGGTGCTTTTATCCGCAAAGATTTCGGTAGAAACGGAATTACTGATGCTAAGCCTTTGTTTAACTTAAAATACCACAAGCGTAATTTAACCTTGATTTTTGGGAGTTTAGAGGGAGGGATTCAACATAAATATATTGAGCCTCTTTACGATTTTGAGAGAACAATAACGAACCCTATTGAATATGGCACGCAGTTATTAGTGGAGCGTAAGAAATTTAATTTAGATGCCTGGATTGCCTGGCAGAAAATGATTGATAAGGGCGAGGCTGCAAAAGAAGAAATTGTCGGTGGTTTATCTACAGAAACCACGATTGCAGAAAACAACGGCTGGAAGTTTAGTTTCCCTGCACAGTTTTTAGCTTTCCACCAAGGTGGACAAATTGATATTTTAAAAGAGATTCCGATTAGTACGGTTTTTAACGGCGCAGCTGGTTTGAAATTACACAAGGAGATAAATACTAATATAAAACAGGTTTATACCGATAATTATATTGCTGTTTACAAAGATTTATCTCCTGATAAACGTCGTGCTTTTCAAGGCGGTTTTGGCATGTGGTTAAATGCAGGAGTTGAAAGTAAATGGGGAAGTCTGGTGGCTTCTTACTGGAAAGGAAATAACTTTATTTCGATTAAAGGAATGCCTTTGTACGAATCGGTTTCGAGTAATTTATACACCAACGGTTTAAAGCAAAGCGGTAGAAATATTGTTTCATTGCGTTATGCTTACCAAAAGGAATTAATCCCGCATTTATATCTTGATGTTCGCTTTGAACCGCATATTGATCTGGATAATACGGATAAACAGCTACAGTTTAATCATTCATTTTTCTTGACTTATAAACAGGATTTTAGATTGTTTAAGGCAAAGAAATAAATTTTTGTCTTAGCCAGACGGGCTTTTTTCTTTTGACAACAAAAGAAACAAAATTGCCAACTGAAAATTTTTGTATCGAAGTTAGTGATTTGGATTGGCTAATGCATCGCCAAAAATTTGTTAGTCTGGATTTAAGGTTAACGAAGATTTTCTGCCTGGGCCTTGCTGGATGGAAAAAATTAATTGTATTAGAATACCGTTTGCTGAAGCAGACGGCAAGGAAATGTAAATCGTTTTAAAATCCTGGCTATTCATTGCCGTTGGCTTTAGCCACGGAACTATAAATATACTTTTCGGCTTTAGCTAAATTTTGCGCTTTGCTGGTTTCGTTTCCTGCAAAGTCTGAAGTTTCTAAACCCGATAGTAGTGCAAATACTTTTTGATGCAGCAACCCTAAATATACTGTCATGCTGAGGCACGAAGCATCTGCAGCCGATGAAACAGATGCTTCGTACCTCAGCATGGCAGAAGTTAAAAAAAGATTGGAACGGATAGCGGGACTAACGCCTCAAAAAATCTCCTGCCATTGCTTTCCAAATCAAAAATCTATATCTTTCTTGAAATTTATTTAATATTTATCTTACTGATAATCAGTGTGTAAAAATGAATTTTAACTTTTATTTAACTTTTTCTTACTCCTCATGCAACCAATGTTTGTAATCTGCCATCTTCTATATACAAACACACAATGAAATTGACGCGAAGCTATACGATAAACGATTTGATGGAAGGCTGCAAAGCTGGCGACCGAAAGATGCAGGAGCTGCTTTATAAGCAAACTGCCTCGAAAATGTTGGCCGTTTGTATGCGCTACGCAAAAGACAGAATGGAGGCCGAGGATGTATTGCAAATGGGATACATCAAGATTTTCCAAAAGATTAAGGAATACCGTGGAGACGGATCTTTTGAGGGTTGGATTAGAAGAGTAATGGTAAATACTGCAATTGAAAGTTACCGTAAAAATTTACGCAGCTTAAATGTGGTAGAAATTGATGAGGCTTATGAGCAACCTTCGACAGGGTTTGATTTTGGTACACTGGGCATGCAGGATTTGATGAAAGTGATACAAAAATTGGCAGATGGTTACCGAATGGTTTTCAATATGTATGTAATAGAAGGCTACTCACACAAAGAGATAGGAGAAACTTTGGGGATCTCGGAAGGAGCAAGCAAATCGCAATTATCGAGAGCGAGAGCAATATTAAAAGAAGAAATTATAAAAATGGAGGGATTTGGTTATGCAACCTATACAGGATAAGGATTTTGATAAGTTATTTAAAAATGCTTTTGAAGATGCCGAAATTACGCCATCGAGAGATTTATGGAGCAGTATTGAAAGTGAAATTGAGCCAAAGAAAAAAAGGATTATTCCAATTTACTGGTTGTCGGCAGCGGCGGTTTTACTTGTTGCAACAGTTGGCTTTTTGATTTACCAACAACAGGATGTTAAGCCAAAGCAATACGCTAATAATGTTACGCCGAAAGTTGAAACACCAGTTATAACGAAACAACCAACTCAGGATTCGGCGGTTTCGATTGTAACGCCAGTTGAAAAGGCAGAACAAATTTTGCCTATTGTAAATGCTAAACCAGTTACTACTTTGGCTAAAACCATGGTAAAAAAAGAGGTTAAGCCTGTAGAAAAACAGAAAGTGGTTACCGCACCTGAAATGCAAAAACAGGAAATTATGATTGCGAAGGTTGAAGAGCCAAAACAGGATATTAAAGAAAAAATTGATGCTGCTGTTTCCAAGGCTAATTCTGAAACAGTTTATGCTTCAACAGCTTCAGTTATTAAATCGGATGTTGTTGACAGTGAAAACAATCAAGCGGAAAGTAAAGGAATTAGAAATGTTGGAGATGTTGTAAACTTAATTGTTAATAAAGTTGATAAAAGGAAAGATAAGTTTATCCAATTCCGTACGGATGATGATGATTCTTCTCTCTCATCAATAAATATTGGCCCGTTTAAATTCGGCAAAAAGAAAAAATAACCAGGATTGATTAAGATTTAAGGATTTTAAGATCCGGTGTTTAAATCTATCATTTAATAATTCATTCACTTTAAAATATAAACACACACAAAATATGAAACGTCTAATTTTTACAGCACTTATGGTAGGTGGACTTGCCAGTGCTTTTGCTCCAAGTGCTTTTGCACAACAAGATACAGTAGTTAAAGACTCAGTAGTTACCAAGAAAAAAGCTAAATATAACTTAACCATTGGCGGTGGCAATCTTATTACTAAAATTGGCGATTCAACAGATAATTCAAAAAAAGGTCGCTTTGTTGGTGGAGTTACTTTTACCAGAGTTGATTTAGGTTTCTCCAGATTAATTGATAACGGAAGTTTTAATTTATCTCCAAATAATGAATTTTTAGATTACAAAGGTGGTAAAACAAGTACATTCTCTTTCGATGTTTTGCAATTCGGTTACCGTTTTAACTCTAATTTTAAGGTTTATGTAGCGGGTGGTTTCGATTGGACATTAATTCGCCTTAGAAAAGATATTACTATTGCCAAAAATTCAAGTGAGTTTGTTTACACCGAACAACCTGTTCAGTTCTCTAAAAATCGTTTCTCGAGCAGTTATGTGCATATTCCTTTAAACTTCGAATTCCGCACCAATCAGAGTTCTAAAGGTAAAAGATTCTACGTGGTGTTAGGTCCTGAAGTAGGTTTCTTATTAAACGGTAAAATAAAACAAGTTAGCGATGAGCGTGGCAAAGAAAAACAGTACGATAGCTACCATTTCCAATCGGTACGTTATGGTGGTACGGTTAGAATTGGTTACGGAGGCTTAGGGTTGTTTACTAAATATTATTTCAACGATATGTTTACGACTACACAACAAGCTGGATTGAAAAATATGAGTTTCGGGGTAACCTTTGGCTTAAATTAAAATATAACAACACACAAATAAGTTAAATCCTGTTTCGGTTAGGCGGAACAGGATTTTTTGTATAGCAACAATTTCGATTTAGACTTTAGTCTTTCTGCTTTAAGCTTTATATTTACTCCGTGAGCGATAATATAATCAGTGTAAAAAACTTAACGAAACAATACCAGGCTGAGCAAGCTGGAGGAATTAAAAATATTACTTTCGATATTAATCGGGGGGATGTAGTAGCGATTATTGGCGAAAGCGGTAGCGGTAAATCAACTTTATTAAAATCTATTTATGGTTTATTAAAAACTGATGATGGTGAAATATTTTTTGAAGAAGAGCGAGTTAAGGGGCCAGATGAACAACTGATTCCTGGGCATAAGCAGATGAAAATGGTTACGCAGGATTTCTCGCTCAATATTTATGCGAAGGTTTACGATAATATTGCCTCACAGCTATCCAATACTGATTTAAAAACCAAGGCTGATAAAACCTTAGCCATTATGGAGCATTTACGGATACTTCCATTACAAAATAAAAAGATAATTGAACTGAGTGGTGGAGAACAACAACGTGTTGCAATTGCCAAAGCGATGGTTGCCGATACTAAAGTTTTATTGCTTGACGAACCTTTTAGTCAGGTTGATGCGTTACTAAAGAACCAATTACGTGCAGATATTAAGCGGGTTGCTGCAGAAACTGGAGTTACAGTGATTTTGGTCTCTCACGATCCTGCTGATGGTTTGTTTCTTGCTGATCAGCTTCTTATTTTACGGAATGGTGAACTTTTACAAACTGGTAAACCATCTGAAATTTATCAGCAACCAAAACATATTTATACGGCCCAGATTTTAGGAAATGCAGTGGTTTTATCTCGCGGCGACGCAGAAAAACTGGGTTTGAAAACTTTTGCAGGATCAGTTGTTTTCTATCCGGAATGGGCAGAAATTAATAGCAATTGGAGTAGCAGACGTTTTGAAGTTAAAGACGTTTATTACAAAGGTTTTTATGATGAACTGTTGCTTGAAAGAAACGGTGTTACTGTTCGGGCGTTGCAATTGAATAGGGGCGAGCATAAAAAAAACGACCACGTTCAGTTGAACATTAGTCGTTTTTTAGAGTTTTAATGTAAGTCTTTTAATCTGCAGAAGAGGCAACCAAAACAATTCTTGCACCAATACTAGCCGTAGGTCTAACTGGTAAAGTGTTTCTATTGTTATTAAATTGAAGATATACCCTTATTCTACCTGGAAAAGAACTGTAGCTGTAAGAGTCGGTTCCGTAAGTAAATGGTAATGCATCATAACCATCGTCGTTAAAACGGGCAAATGACAAGATTATACCATCATCTTCATATTGTTCGATTCTGTTGTCGGTGATATCTACATAGTAAAAAAGGCCATTTGCATCACTTCCCGAAGTCCACTGATTTGGCTGAATAGTTTTATACAGTGTAATGTTCGGTGTGTTTTGAACAATCGTGTCCTTTTTGCAAGATGCCAAACCTAGTGTGACAATGCAAAGCATTAAAATAGTTAGCTTTTTCATATTGATTAGTGTTTATTTGTGTGTGTTGCTTTGCGTATTACAAAACAACTGCCAAAAATTCTGAATCACACATTATGGATTAATAATTGTTTATCAAATAGAACACAACATTGAAATTTGAATTCATATCTTTTAAAAATGAGCGTAATTTTTAGAGTTTTGCCCTGGTTAATTTTATTGGTTGCGGGATACTTTTTTATTTCGAAAAAGTTTAGCATTAATACTTCAGTTGAAAGTAAACATCAGCTTTTGGTAGAAAAAATCGAGGCTATTGGTAAATTAGAGCTGGTTCGCTACCAAATTAGCGATGTATTGGAACATAAAAACAAAACAGATTTTTTGCCTGAAGCAAGCGTTTTACTCATTGTAAAAGCAGAAGCTGTTGGCTGTATCGATCTTACTAAAATAACTAAAGATAATATTGAAATTGATGCGGATACAGCTGTAGTAAATTTACCACAGCCAGAGATTTGTTATGTAAAAATTGACCACAAAAACTCTAAAGTTTACGATACCAAAATGGCTTTTTTCCGCGAAGCGGGATTAGTTGATGAAGCTTACAAGGCTGCAGAAAAACATGTTGCTGCCGAAGTTAAAAAATCTGATATTTTGGCGCAAACAAAAACCAATGCATTAAATGTGCTTAAGCCAATAATTGAGGGTTTAGGGTATAAAAATGTAAAGCTGACTTTTGATTAGATTATTTTTTTTATCATTTTAAATCTTAGTACAGCTAAGTTTAAGCAGTAGCCAATATTATAAAAAATCTTCACGGTGTGGATTAAAAATATCAACCAGTATTCCAGCCTCCAGGCAAACTACACCGTGAAATATCATCGTTGGAGCATAGAAAATATCTCCTTCATTAAGGATTTTCCTATTATCGCCCATGGTAACTTCAAAACTCCCTTTCGCCACATAACTTAGCTGCAAATGCGGATGATTGTGAATTGTGCCAATTGCATCTTTTTCAAAGGCAACTTTAACCAGCATCAGGTTATCGTCAAAAGGCATTACTTTACGTTTCACGCCTGCACCCAAATCATCCCAATCGATGTCGTTGTCAGTTATTAATGTTTTGTTTGTTAGATCTTTGAAATTCATTTTCTTATGAGATTTTGTCCAATTGAGCTTGTCGAAACGTTGTTCTTCGACAGGCTCAGAATGACAATTTTATAAAATGTTATTTGCTTTCTCTGCGAAAAACTTAGGGTTCTTTTCGGTTAAACTTTATACCAAATACTCAAACAAAGTTTGATCCTGATTCAGTTCTATAATCTCGAATTTAAAATCCTTCATGCGCTGCAATAAACTGGCATAATCATCTTTATCAGTTAACTCAATACCAACCAAAGCTGGGCCATTTTCTTTATTCGTTTTTTTAATAAACTCGAAGCGGGTAATATCATCATGCGGGCCTAAAACCTCGTTTACAAATAATTTTAAAGCACCTGGTCTTTGTGGGAAACGAACAATGAAATAATGTTTCAAACCTTCAAAAAGCAGAGATTTCTCTTTGATTTCCTGCATGCGCTCAATGTCATTATTTCCACCACTGATCACACAAACAATGTTTTTTCCTACAATTTGATCCTTTACCTGTTCTAGTGCCGCTACCGACAAAGCTCCGGCAGGTTCTACAACAATCGCGTCTTCGTTATAAAGCTTCAAAATAGTAGTACAAATTTGGCCTTCAGGAATCAAATAAGTCGAGCTGAGCAATTCCTTACAATATTGGTAAGTGATCCAGCCCATTCTTTTTACTGCCGCACCATCCACAAAACGTTCGATGTTTTCAACAGTTATTGGTCCGCCGTTTTTAAGGGCTTCGCTTAACGATGGCGCACCCATTGGCTCTACCCCGAAAATTTTAACTTCAGGTTTTACGGTTTGCAAATAAGCGCTCACGCCCGATGCTAAACCACCACCGCCAACAGGTACAATTATGGCATCTAAATCAGGTAAATCCTGAAAAATTTCCATCGCAACCGTAGCTTGTCCTTCAATTACCTTTTCATCATCAAAAGGAGGGATAAAGGTCGAAGATTTTTCTTCACAATAAACTAGAGCCTCCTTTAAACAATCGTCAAATGTATCGCCCACCAAAACAATTTCAATATTGTCGCCACCAAACATATTTACCTGTTTGATTTTTTGCTTAGGCGTAATTTCGGGCATAAATATTACACCTTTAATGCCTAACTTTTTGCAAGAATAAGCGACGCCTTGAGCGTGATTGCCAGCGCTGGCACATACAATTCCGTTTTTTAAAGCATTTGCATTTAAAGCACTTATTTTATTATAAGCACCACGTAATTTATAGGAACGTACAATTTGTAAATCTTCCCTTTTTAGGTAGATATTTGCATTGTATTTTAACGATAATCCAGCATTAAATTCAAGAGGAGTACGTTTCACTACACCTTGTAAGGTTTTAAATGCGCTTTCAAAATCGAAAGTATTTTTTATTGTATCATTCATTTGTTCAGTATAAAGTTGTAAGAATCAAGTATCAAGATTTGACTCACACTTATTTTTTTTGAAAAGCATGTTCAGTGCTTTTCGGTATTGCAGTCCTCCCCAACATTGTTGGGGATTGCAATCTTTTTTAGCTTCTATCATGCTGAGGAACGAAGCATCTTTTTCATCGGTTGCAGATGCTTCGTTCCTCAGCATGACAGAATATTTTAAGGTCGCGTCAAACAAAGTATTCCCACTGCTGTCAGGTTTGAGTTTGGGCCGTCATTGCGAGGTAAGAAGCAATCTTACAACTTAATATTATTTTTTTTCGCTTTAAGATTGCTTCGTACCTCGTAATGACAATTCCGTTTTTATCTTTCTGCTTTGATCTTTCTGCTTTAACCTTTCTTACAAAAACTTATTAATCGCATCTAAATATGCATTCGCCGATGCTTTCACAATATCAGTGCTGAAACCAAAACCCACAAAAGATTTACCTTCGTAGTCCACTTTCATATTTACCTTACTCACATCATCGCTACCGCCATGCATTGCTTGTATGGTAAATTCTTTAAGAGTAATATCTTTGTCGATAATACTCACAATTGCATTTATTGTTGCATCAACTGGGCCATTTCCTTCAGCTTTTGCTTCTTTCTCTACACCTTCGTATTGTAATTTAATATTAGCTGTAGGTTTAGCCTGGTCGCCGCAAACTACCTGAAGTAAGTTTAATTTATAGCCGTTCTTGTATGATTCAATTTCGCCATCACTCATCAAGAAAAGTAAATCATCATCCGTAATGTCTTTTTTCTCATCAGCTAAAACCAAGAAACGTTCGTAAACATCATCAATATTAATTTTTTCAATATCGTAATCTAAACGCTCTAAATGATGTTTTAAAGCATGGCGACCGCTACGAGCAGTTAAAATGATATCCGCACTGTTTAAACCAACATCTTCAGGATTAATAATTTCATAGTTTTCGCGGTGCTTCAAAAATCCATCCTGGTGGATACCAGAGCTGTGAGCAAAGGCATTTTTACCAACAATTGCTTTATTTGGTTGTACTGGCATGTGCATCATGCGACTAACCATTCCACTGATTTCTGTGAAATATTTACTGTTAATCCCTGTATGTAAACCTAAAGCATGTGTTTTAAGAATCATCGAAACTTCCTCCAAAGCAGTGTTCCCAGCTCTTTCGCCAATTCCGTTAATGGTACATTCAATTTGACGTGCACCATTTAATACGCCTGCAATGCTATTTGCTGTGGCAACGCCCAAATCATTATGACAATGAACAGAAATAATGGCCTGATCTATATTTTTAACGTGCTCTTTTAAGTAAAGAATTTTGGAGCCATATTGGTCTGGCAGGCAATAACCGTTTGTATCAGGTATATTAACAACCGTTGCACCAGCTGCAATTACGGCCTCAATCATTTGCGCCAAAAATGCATTGTCTGCTCTTCCTGCGTCTTCCGCATAAAATTCCACATCTTCCACAAACTTTTTAGCATATTTTACAGCCTCAACTGCTCTTTCTAAAATCTTTTCGCGGGTACTGTTAAATTTATATTGGATGTGCATATCCGATGCGCCTATACCGGTGTGGATACGTGGGTATTTGGCATATTTCAAAGATTCTGCAGCAACATCTATATCTCCTTTGATCGCTCTAGTTAAAGCACAAATGGTTGGGTTTTTAATCGCTTTTGATAACTCGACAACACTTTGAAAATCGCCAGGACTTGAAATTGGGAAACCAGCTTCAATTACATCAACGCCAAGTAATTCAAGTGCTTTGGCAATCTCAATTTTTTGGTTGGTGTCTAACTGGCAGCCTGGAACCTGTTCGCCATCGCGTAAGGTGGTATCGAAAATATATACTTTATTTGGATCGTGTATCATGATGCTTGTATTGTGGATTTTTTTTGGGATAAAAATTTCAATACCAATTTGCCCATTTCGGCTGTGCCTAAAACTTTAAATCGGTTAGTGGTTTGGTCGGCAATGTCATGTGTTCTGAAACCTTCTTTCAAAACCGCATCAACGGTATCAACAAGTAATTTGGCTTCTTCTTTTAGTCCGAAACCAATTTCTAGCATCAACGCAGCCGAGAGGATCGAAGCTAAAGGATTAGCTAAGTCTTTACCCGTGATATCATGCGCAGAACCGTGGATTGGCTCAAAGAAACCAGTGCTTTCTCCAACAGATGCTGATGCTAGCATACCCATTGAACCTGCTATTTGTGAGGCTTCATCAGTTAGGATATCGCCAAATAAATTTGCAGTTAAAACCACATCGAATTTCTTAGGATTTTTAATGAGCTGCATCGCTGCATTATCAATAAACATGTGCTCGGTTTCTACATCAGGATATTGTTTTGCAATTTCCTGAACGGTTTCTCGCCATAAACGAGAACTTTCTAAAACATTCGCTTTATCTACCGAACATAATTTTTTACTACGTTGCTGAGCAGCTTGGTAAGCTTTGTGCGCAATACGCTCTACTTCGTAACGGTGGTAAATCATTAAATCAGAAGCGGTATTTCTATCTTCAGAACGTGTTTTTTCGCCGAAATAAACATCTCCCGTTAATTCGCGGAAGAATAAAATATCCGTTCCTTTTAATATTTCGGGTTTAATACTCGATGCCTGAAGAAGTTCATCGAATAGTAATATCGGGCGGAGGTTTGCAAATAAACCAAGTTCCTTGCGGATTTTTAATAAACCTTGCTCAGGTCTAACTTTTAAACTTGGGTCGTTGTCGTATTTGGCATGGCCGATGGCACCGAAGAGGATGGCATCGCTTTTTCTTGCTTTCTCTAAAGTTTCGTCTGGCAATGGTTCGCCTGTGACCTCAATGGCCGCGTGACCCATTAAAGCTTCATCAAACACAAATTCATGGCCAAAAATTTCTGCAATTTTTTCTAATGCTGCTTTTCCCCAGGTGGTTACTTCTGGTCCAATACCGTCTCCAGGTATTACTAAAATGTTCTTCTTCATTTTCGACTTTTATTGTTTTCAGCTAATCATTTGCCACGGAGACTCGGAAATTGGGAAAAATTGATTCCGTGTATTCTGTGTTTCTGTGGCAATTCTGCTTTAGCTTAGTATTTCTATATTTAAACTTTCAACGACTTTTACCTCGCCTTTTTCTAATAATATTCTTTTCTCGATGCAGGTTGGCAACTGCGATTCAAAATGGCCAACATAAATTAAGGTCATTCCATTGCTGCACAACTCATCAACCAATTGGTTAAAATGTACCGTTTGCTGTTGGTCTAAACCTTGGCATGGTTCATCCAGAATCAATAATTCTGGGTTTTTTATTATGGTTCTTGCCAATAAAACCAATCGTTGTTTTCCCAATGGGAGCGAACTTAAGAGCTCGTTTTTATTTTCAGTTAAACCAAAATATTCTACCAATTCATTAACTTGTTGGCCTTTAGTGTAAGGCAGCTGTTGAAATAATCCAACCGTGTCATAAAAACCAGAAGCAATACTTTGCCAAACCGTTGCCGAAGCATCAAAATACCAATGAAACTCAGGTGAAATTAAACCGATATGCTGTTTAATGTCCCAAATGCTCTCGCCACTTCCACGTCGGTTGCCAAACAAGTAAAGTTCATTGGCGTAAGATTGTGGATGGTCGCCATTTACAAGGCTTAATAAAGTTGATTTTCCAGAACCATTATGTCCTTGCAATAACCATTTTTCGCCAGCTTTAACTTCCCAATTGATGTTTTTTAAAACCTGTTTTTCGCCATAACTGATGTTAACGTCAACCATTTTAATAATATTCTCGGAAGAATAAACAGGCGATTCTTTTAGGAAATCTGGAATTTCTTTTGAATGTTGATCATCAGAAACTGATGTTATAGCTCTTGAATTAGAAACTGAAATTTGACCATTTATTATTTCCGCAAAGCGATGAATAGAATTTGGTAACTCCGAATCATTACAAATTAAAATCAACTGAACACCATCCGTTGAAACTTCATCCAATAAAAGGTTAAGGTTTTTGCGCGATGCGGCATCCAGGCCTGTATAAGGTTGGTCGATAATTAACAATTGCGGCTTTAACCACAAAGCTTTAACGAGCTGCAATTTTTTATGTTCTCCGCTAGATAATTCAATCAGTTGCGAACTGGCAAATGAAGAAAAGTTTAGCGCTTCTAAAATGTGTTCAACTTTATCTAAATGAATTCCTTTTTCTTTACCATAATTGACCAATTCGGCATGAACAGTCAAGGTGTCTTTCGCCTGCTGACTGGTATAACGTTGCTGATAATAGAAGTTTGCAACGCCCTCTAAGTTTTTAAACTGATACCAGCTTTCTACGAATAAAACCTCTGCTGGTAAATGACTTTCATTATTGAAATTGATTTTTACCTCGCCAGCCGCATTTTGCAAGCCTGCAATAATTTTAGCTAACGAAGTTTTTCCGCTTCCACTCGTGCCACCTAATGCCCAGTTTTCGCCACGATTAATAGTCCAAGTCAAATCCTTTAACACCGATTTTTGTTGGTGTTTTAGGTTTAAATCCTGAATACTGACGAAACTTTCTTTCATGCTATTTATTTTTTACCATCTTAGAAACCTTAGTAAATCTAAGTTGGGTATTGTCGTTTTTTTAACCGTGTTATTAGGCGGTCGTCATTGCGAGTTACGAAGCAATCCTACTACTAACGCTATACCCTTCGATCCCTTGCTTTAAGGTTGCTTCGCGCCTCGCAATGACGTGGTTGTTAGCTATAGGTTTTAAGCCCCTTTTAGGGTGTTGGGGGTTTCAAATTCCTCAATCAAATCTTTTTGCGCCAGGATGAAATCGATATCATCATAGCCATTAATCAAGCACGATTTTTTGTAAGCGTTAATCTCAAAAGATTCCTGTACACCGCTTTCAACAATCGTAACCGTTTGGTTTTCTAAATCAACCTCTAAAGGAGATTTTGCATTGATATCTACAGCTTTAAAAATTTGAGCTAAGAAATCTTCGCTTACCTGGATTGGCAATAAGCCATTGTTCAGGGCATTACCTTTGAAAATATCAGCAAAAAAACTACTGATTACCGCATCGAAACCTGCATCCTGTATAGCCCAAGCTGCGTGTTCACGACTACTGCCGCAACCAAAGTTTTTTCCTGCCACTAAAACTTGGCCGCTATATGTCGGGTCGTTTAACACAAAATCAGCTTTAGGTTGATTGTCGTTTTCATAACGCCAATCGCGGAACAAGTTTTCGCCAAAACCCTCACGAGTTGTTGCTTTTAAAAACCTCGCAGGGATAATCTGGTCGGTATCAATGTTCTCTATGTTTAAAGGCACTACTGCCGATGTTAATTTTGTGAACTTTTTCATTTTATTAGTATCAAGTTGCGAGTAACAGGATCAAGAACCCTTTTATCGCTTTATTTTTTTATTTATTTGCAGCAAAAACTACAAAATTGTAATACTGATAATAACAATTTGCATTTTGTAGTCCTGCATTTTCAAGCCATTCCAATTGCGGTTTTAAAGGCGCCATAATGTCAACCTTAATTCGCTCGAATGCACTTTGTTTTTCTTCTCCTGTTAAATTCGGGTTCTGTTCAACATGGTTTTTCCAGTTTTCAGTAAAAATTTTTTCTGCCACTTCAGTTTCGCCTAAAACTTGATCAGCGTTGATAAACCAACCTCCAGGTTTGAGCGTTTTTGTAATTTTGCCAAACAACTGTTGTTTCAATTCATTTGGTAAATGGTGTATTGCGAGTCCTGAAACCACTAAATCATAATGATTTTCTGGTAAATCTACAGTGGAGAAATCGGCGTTTAAAAAACTAATGTTTTCATTTCCCTCGAAACGCTCCTCTGCTTTTTTAAGCATCTCTTTAGAGATATCAACCAAAGTTATTTTCGCCTCGGGATACTTCTCATGAAAGAACGCACTCATCAATCCAGTTCCTGCACCAACATCCAAAATGCTTTTAACTGCTGGAACATTTTCCGACAGCGCTAAAGCGGTCCCGTAAAAATCATCAAAGCAAGGAATAAGAAAACGCCTTTGCCTATCGTACTTCTCAGATACTGCATTAAATTGGTTTTGAATTTCTTCCAACCCCCCCAACCCTATAAAGGGGGCTTCTGTTCTATTTATGCTTATCGAATTAGACATTTCTACTTTTTGGGTTAGGGGGTTAATAATTCCCTCACATCCGTAATCACACCTGTAACAGCAGCAGCAGCAGCCGTTAACGGACTAGCCAATAAAGTTCTAGCATTTTGCCCTTGTCTGCCTTCAAAATTTCTGTTCGATGTAGAAACACAATATTTTCCAGCTGGAATTTTATCTTCGTTCATACCTAAACAAGCGCTGCAACCCGGCTCACGTAACTGGAAACCTGCAGCTTCGAAAATTTTATCCAAACCTTCGTTTTTAGCTTGCTGCTCTACTTGTTTCGAACCGGGAACAATCCAGACCGTAACATTATCTGCTTTGCGCTTATCTTTTACAAAATCAGCTACTTCACGCAAATCTTCAATACGAGAGTTGGTGCAACTTCCAATGAAAACATAATCTACTGGTTTGCCAATTAATGAAGCATCATCATCAAAACCCATGTAATCCAGTGCTTTTTGATAAGAAAGTTTTTCTTTTTCTGGTTGAGCATTTGTTGCAGGGATGTTTTCCTGAATACCCATTCCCATTCCTGGGTTGGTTCCATAAGTAATCATTGGTGCAATATCTGCCGTATCGAAAGTTAAAACGCTGTCGAATTTTGCATCAGCATCGCTGTATAAAGTTTTCCAATAGGCTAAAGCTTTATCCCACTCTTCGCCTGCGGGCGCAAATTCTCTACCTTTTATGTAATCGAAAGTAATTTGGTCTGGAGCAATTAAGCCACCTCTGGCCCCCATTTCGATACTCATATTGCAAATTGTCATCCGAGCTTCCATACTTAAACTCTCGATTGCCGAACCAGCGTATTCGATGAAATATCCAGTTCCACCAGCTGCAGAAATCTGAGCGATGATGTATAGGATGATATCTTTTGCGCCAACACCTTTTCCAAGTTCGCCATTAACCTCAATTTTCATGGTTTTAGGTTTCGATTGCAACAAACATTGCGTTGCGAAAACCTGTTCAACCTGTGATGTGCCGATACCGAAAGCAATCGCTCCAAAAGCACCATGGGTAGAAGTGTGGCTATCGCCACAAACCATCGTTTTTCCTGGTAATGTAATACCCAACTCAGGGCCAATTACGTGAACAATTCCTTGAAATGGGTGTCCTAAGCCATAAAGTTCAATCCCAAATTCTGCACAATTTTTGGTCAGCATATCCACTTGGTAGCGAGAAAGCTCTTCTTTAATTGGCTGTAATTGGTTTAACGTTGGCACGTTATGGTCGGCTGTTGCCACCGTTTGTTGTGGACGAAAAACAGGCAGACCTCTTTTGCGCAAGCCATCAAAAGCCTGAGGAGAAGTTACCTCGTGTATTAAGTGTGTATCAATGTATAAAATATCAGGAAATCCTTCTTCACTTTTTACAACGTGTGCATCCCAAATTTTTTCTACTAATGTTTTTGACATTTTATTTTGTATTTAATGTTGTCGGTCTGAGCCCGTCGAAGACCCTTTAAAGAATAAAAAGAATCCTTCGACAAGCTCAGGATGACATTCTTTTTATTCTATGCAGTTTTAATTGCTTTCATCGCAGTCATTGCTTTACGTAAAGTAGCGCCAATTTGTTCTACTTCATGAGAGCGGATCGCTTCGTTAACATCGATTAATTTTCTGTTATCAACAGCGCCATCTTTACCATCGTTAAAGTTTTTACCAACTAAATCAGTATCCACTTTTTTCATGAAATCAGCCAATAATGGTTTACAAGCCTGGTCGAATAAATAACAACCGTATTCAGCGGTATCAGAAATTACGCGGTTCATTTCAAACAATTTCTTACGGGCAATAGTGTTTGCGATAAGCGGTGTTTCGTGTAGCGACTCGTAGTAAGCAGATTCTGGTTTAATTCCAGCCTGAACCATCGTTTCAAAAGCCAATTCAACACCAGCACGAACGAAAGCAACCATTAATAAATAGTTGTCGAAATACTCTTGCTCGCCAATTTTAACATCGCCAGCAGGAGTTTTTTCGAAAGCAGTTTCGCCAGTTTCAGCTCTCCATGCCAATAAGTTTTTATCGCCAGCAGCCCAATCTTCCATCATGATACGGCTAAATTCGCCACTCATGATATCATCCTGGTGTTTTTGGAATAACGGACGCATAATATCTTTTAATTCTTCCGAAATTTCGAAAGCTTTAATTTTAGCAATGTTGCTTAATCTATCAACCATTGCAGTAATACCTCCTTGCTTTAGCGCTTCCGTAATTACTTCAACACCATATTGAACCAGTTTAGATGCATAGCCAGCATCAATTCCTTTCTCAACCATTTTATCGAAAGATAGGATGGAACCTGTTTGCAATAGACCACAAAGAATGGTTTGTTCGCCCATTAAATCAGATTTGACCTCAGCAACGAAAGATGATTTTAAAACACCAGCTCTATGACCACCTGTACCAACAGCATAAGCTTTTGCTTGTGCTAATCCTTTACCTTGAGGGTCGTTCTCTGGATGCACAGCAATTAAAGTTGGTACACCAAAACCACGAACATATTCTGCTCTAACTTCACTTCCAGGGCATTTTGGAGCTACCATAATTACCGTTAAATCTTTGCGGATTTGCATACCTTCTTCCACGATGTTGAAACCGTGAGAGTACAATAATGTAGCGCCATCTTTCATTAAAGGCATAATTGCATTTACAACCGCAGTGTGTTGTTTATCTGGTGTAAGGTTAATTACCACATCCGCACCAGGAATTAATTCTTCGTAAGTACCAACTTTGAAGTTGTTTTCAGTTGCATTTTTCCATGAATCTCTTTTGCCTTCAATCGCTTCTTTACGCAACGTGTAACTTACATCTAAACCACTATCTCTTAAATTTAAACCCTGATTTAAGCCTTGAGCGCCACAACCTACAATCACTAGTTTTTTGCCTTTCAAAGCGCTAATGCCATCTAAAAATTCGTTGCTATCCATGAAATCGCAAACACCCAGTTGGTTTAATTTTTCTCTAAGAGGTAATGTGTTAAAATAATTTGACATCGTTTTTGTTATTTATTTTATGGTTCTATTTTCTAATTAGTTCGTTTTTTGCAGGGGTTACCGCCGTGGTTCGTATCCTCACGAACATTTTTGCCATTGAGCGTAGTCGAAATATATAAAGCAATTTTTTGTGCTTTTTAGTTATTTCAGTCCTCCCCAACATTGTTGGGGATTTCAATCTTTTTTAACTCCTGTCATTTTGAGGAGGGAAGAATCTGTTTCATCGGTTGCAGATGCTTCGTGCCTCAGCATGACAGTTTTGGTGAAAAAAAAGTATTTCCACTTCAATCGGTTTATTTTACTCAGGTTCGGTGTTGTTACCCTAAACCCTAAACCTTAAACCCTAAACCCTTTCTATACCTTTCT
>Ga0247814_10000353_pt1 | contig 38198 bp, 29 predicted proteins | sample UWRJL179409R1_FD_179947 | JGI IMG/M metagenome (GOLD analysis project Ga0247814, IMG submission 179947) | Plant litter microbial communities from Arlington Agricultural Research Station in Wisconsin, United States - UWRJ-L179-409R-1 | ecosystem: Environmental > Terrestrial > Plant litter >... | reverse complement strand
CATTTCCACGGCAGCCAAATACAGAAATACAGCGCCAACCAAAAAGAAAACGATTAAAACGGTTCGCCTCACCTGCAACTTACCGGCAAACGAATGGGTATCGCTCCATTGATTTACGCCTTCCGTTAATGTTTCAAAAGCAGAGCCGTGGTATTTGTTTTGGACCTTTAACAGCTCCGTGTTCTTCCCGGTGGCGTAGTTCCACGATTTTTCGGCCAAGGCTTGCTCCCAAGGCTCGTCCCAGGGCACTCCGGTATTCTGTTTCAAGTACCATAGCCACGAAAACGCACCGATAAAAAACAGCGCGGCCAAAAACGGAATGAGTCTTTTCGAGGTGAGCATGTGGTACAAACTTAAACATCGTATGAGTAAGTCAAACTTTTCGTGAAATTATCCGTTCCTTTGATTGTCAATTGCGTTATGGAATCATTCATTTTTACGGAATATCGGGAGAAAAAACAGCCGCCTTTTGAAAAGTTGCTGTCCATTTTCATGGAGTTGATGCTCATTACTTCCGGCGATGTGGACGAATCCATCGACTGGTTGAAGGAATTGGATGAGCGCTATAAGCTGACGGACGATGCCTACACGATGGAAGATTTCCTGGATGAGCTGAAAGCGAAAGGCTATATCCGAGAGACTACTCCCGGACAAGGGGAACCGGGCGTAGAAGCGACTGCCAAGACGGAACAGCTTTTCCGGAGCAAGGCGCTGGAAGATTTGTTCGGTAAAATGAAAAAAGGCGAATCCGGCAACCATAAAACCAAATACTCCGGACAAAACAACGACGAGCAGGAGGGCCTCAAATCGTTTGAATTTGGGGATACTGCCGAGCAGATTGCGTATAACGAAAGTTTCCGCAATGCCTGGATCAACTCCGGTGATTTGAACTCGCCCCTGCGCCACGAAGATTTGGAGGTATACGAAAAAAGCTACCAAACCGCAGCAGCCACCGTATTGTTGATCGACATTTCGCACAGTATGATTTTATACGGCGAAGACCGCATCACGCCGGCCAAAAAAGTGGCCCTGGCCTTGGCCGAACTCATTCGCAGGAAATATCCGAAAGATTCATTGGACATCGTAGCCTTTGGAAATGATGCGCATCCCATTTCCTTACGGGATTTACCTTACGTAAAGGTGGGCCCTTTCCATACCAATACCGTAGCCGGCCTGGAAGCTGCCGAGGATATTTTGCGCAAGAAAAAAACGCCGAACAAGCAAATCATTATGATTACGGACGGTAAACCCACCTGCCTGAAGGAAGGAAACCATTATTATAAAAACTCGTTCGGTCTGGATGATAAAATCATCAACAAAACGTTGAATATTGCCCGTGATTTACGGAAGAAAAAAATACCCGTGACCACTTTCATGATTGCGAGTGATAATTACCTACAACAATTTGTCCGTGACTTTACCGAAATCAATAACGGCAAGGCCTATTATTCATCACCGGATAATTTGGGTAAAATGCTGTTCGAAGATTTTGAACAGAACAGAAAAAAGAATTTTTGAAACCATATAGTCGATTTAAATATAACAATATCCACATGGATAAAGGCAAAAGGGAAAACAATCATTTAAGGCCTTGGCAACAGAAATTGCACCAGGTGATATTTGAAGCCGATACCCCGGCCGGTAAATTGTTCGACATTACCTTATTGATATTTATTTTTCTGAGTCTGGTGTTGGTAATGGCGGAGAGCATGCCACCCGTCAACGCCAAGTACGGTGATCTTTTACGCACCTTGGAATGGATTGTTACAGGTGTATTTTGCATAGAATATGTATTGCGGATTATTTGCGTAAAACATCCCTGGAAATATATTTTTAGCTTTTTCGGGCTGGTAGATATTTTGGCTATCCTTCCCTCCTTTCTCGGGCTGTTTTACGTCAGCTCGCATTACCTGTCTGCTATCCGTTCCTTGCGTCTCTTGCGTGTGTTTCGGGTTTTCAAGCTCAACAGTTTTATTCGGGAAAGCAACACCATTCTCATTACGTTGAGACGAAGCCAACGGAAAATATTCATTTTCCTGTTTTTTGTGTTACTGATCAACATCATTTTGGGTTCCGTTATATATGCCATCGAAAATGAGGTAAACCCTGGTTTTTATAGTATTCCACAAAGTATTTATTGGGCCATCGTTACGCTCAGTACCGTAGGGTATGGCGATGTGGCTCCCGTAACTACAGCGGGTAAGTTTGTGGCCTCTATCATCATGATTATCGGTTATTCCATCATTGCCGTTCCAACGGGATTGATTACCGCCGACTTCATCCGTCCAAAACGCAACGAAGAAATTACCACGCAGACTTGCCCTTCATGCTCCAAACAAGGTCATGATGCAGATGCCACTTTTTGTAAATTTTGTGGACATCATCTGTAGTTATTGTCCAAGGGTGCTCCATGAAAGGAGAATGCAACGCAGCCACCGAAGAATCTTGTGGCAACTCCGCACCGGATCTAACATCTAATGTCTAACATCTAATGTCTATTTCCTACCTTTGCGCATCATGAAAAACACATCCGCCCAATATGACGCCGTAGCTACGGAATGCCGTACGGAATTTGAGAAAAAGTTGACTGATTACGGACCTTCGTGGCGTATTTTTAGGCCGATGGGAATTACGGACCAAATCTTCATCAAGGCCAACCGGATCCGTACGTTGGAAGAAAAGCAGCTGAGTTTGGTGGGTGAAGGTATTATAGGCGAATTCAGGGGAATCATCAATTATTCCATTATCGCGCTGATCCAGTTGGAAAAAGGTGCCGCGAAAGAACCCGATATGAACGTGGAAGAAGTGATGGCTTTATATAACCGGCATAGCGCCGAAGTGAAAGCCTTGATGGAACGTAAAAACCATGATTATGGTGAGGCTTGGCGCGACATGCGAACCTCTTCTTTCACGGATATGATTTTGGTAAAATTGTTACGCATCCGCCAGATTGAAGACAATAACGGACAGACCTTGGTTTCCGAAGGGGTGGAAGGTAATTTTTCCGACATCATCAACTATGCCGTTTTTGCGTTGATCAAGATGACGCAGGAGTAGTTTTTGAAAACAACATCTACTTATTTCAAATCCTCATCTATGGAAAAGACCCTGACCTTGCTAAGTTTTTTACTATTGTCTATTTTTTCATGTGGAACAAATCCAATCTCAATACCGGTTGCCCCCGAAACTATTGTGATTGATTCTCCTCGTGTCGAAGTCAATAAAATTCATGAAGATGCCGTGAAAATATTGGCAAAAAAACCTACACCGGTATTTGGTTACCGTTTCATTATCGAAGGAGATTTTGATGGGGATGGGAAAATGGAAAAATTAATAGAGCATTATTTTAGCCAAAAGACCCATACAGAAACCAATAAATTCTATGAGGGATTAGAGGATTACGATGATTTGGTGACGTTATCCATAGACAAGGAGCCTTTTTCGTTTGCATTATGTGATAATAAAAATATAGACACACTGTACATTACTTCCATGGGGCAAGTGCTCGGGCTTTCATATCTGAAAAATGAAGGAGATTTAAATGGCGACGGCACCGACGAAGTATCATACGTAATAAACTGGGCAGACTGGTCCAACCTGAATACTTGGCACATCGCTACCTACAAAAACAACCGCTGGGAAGAGATATATTCTTTTCCGATTTGGGACTGGCAATTGCCTGATTTACCGGGCGCATTCAACGATTATGGTTTATTTGGGACACAAGGAAAAATCATCAATACCCAAAACGACAGCATAAACCGATCCATGGAAGCGGAATTGAAAAATTTTAAAGGTCTGGTAAAGAAGATTAAAAAGAATAAAATCCAGATTACTTTTAAGAATATGGAAGCCAGTGAAGAAACGAGGGTTGTTGATATCAGAGTCCCCCTGAAGCTTGAGCCTGTAGAATGGTAGCAAAATATTGATTTGTATTTTGTAATTTAGTTTTGATGAAGACAACGAATTATCAAAATACATTCATTGAAGTGGCGGAAGATTCACCCGCCAAACAGGCCGAAATTCCGCCGCAAAAACAGGATGATAAAACAGTGGCTTACCTGCAATTTGATATGATTGAGGATTCACCGTATAAATACACGTCGGACGATGTATTGTTCCATGTACATGCGCTAAGGAACCACATCAACGGGACGGATTTGGCTACAGAAAGGGAAAAGTTCTTTTCGAAAGGGCAAGCCTGTTTCCGTGCATCGCCATTGACCAAACGCTATGGCTGGGGAATCCACAACGATGCAGATGGCAAGATAGCCTTGTATGCCATGGAATCAGATGAATATAAAAGACTATCGCAGGATACATCGCTGAAGCATGTAAAGGCGATGAAGTCCAAAAGATAATCCCATTCATCCAAATCGATAAAATATAACAAAAAGAAAGCCGCCCAAATTTGGGCGGCTTTCTTTTTGTTATACACAATTATTATATGGCGGGAAATTTACTCGGATTGGCTTCATGCATCATCGCATATAGCTTTTCAAAAATATCTTCCGCGGATGGTTTGCTGAAATAATCGCCATCGGACCCATATGCCGGACGGTGGTCCTGTGCAGAAATCGTCAATGGCGCTTGATCCAGATATTTGAATGCGTCCTGTTTCTGCACGATCTGTTGTAGCATGTAGCCTGTGGCTCCTCCTTCCACGTCTTCGTCCACAATGGCCAACCGGTTGGTTTTGGCAATCGATTCGGAAATTTTTGCGTGGATATCGAATGGAATTAATGTCTGTACGTCGATCACTTCACAGAAGATGCCTACGTTTTCCAACTTTTCGGCTACTTCTTGCACGATACGTAAGGTTGAACCATAGGAAACCACGGTGATGTCGGAACCTTCCTTCAATACTTCGGGAATGCCCAACGGAACGGTAAACTCGCCTAAGTTCTTTGGATATTTTTCTTTCAGGCGGTAACCGTTCAATGGCTCCACCACGATGGCCGGATCGTCGGATTTCAACAACGTGTTATAGAAACCGGCGGCACGGGTCATATCGCGTGGTACGCATACATACATACCGCGAACTGCATTGATGATCATTCCCATTGGCGAGCCGCTGTGCCAAACGCCTTCCAAACGGTGGCCGCGGGTACTGATGATGAGTGGGGCGCTTTGTCCGCCTTTGGTTCTGTAACGCAATGATGCGGCATCGTCGCTCAGGGTTTGGATTCCGTACAAAACATAATCCAAATATTGGATTTCTGCAATCGGACGTAAACCGCGCATGGCCATTCCCAAGGCTTGGCCTACGATGGTCGCCTCACGGATGCCGGTGTCGAACACGCGGTTTTCACCGTATTTCTTCTGCATGTTTTCCAAGGTCTGGTTTACACCGCCTATTCCGCCCACGTCTTCGCCAAAGATGGAAACCAATGGATTTTCGCCCAATATCTTATCGTAATTATCGCGGATGATGATGCGGCCGTCCACCAATTCGTCGTCGCCATACTCGGGCTTTACTTCTTTCACGCGCAATGCGTTGTGTTTATTCTCGGCGTATAAATGGGTGTTATAACGCTCATGGTTCAACTCCGCGTTGGCCTTGATCCACTCGGTGAGTTCCTTTTTCACCGGACCGCTTTCTCCGCGGACCAAAACCGCTACCTGACGTGCCGTTTCCAATAAATCCTTGCGGCTTTTTTCGGTAATGGCCGATAATTTGTTTTTGAGGATATGGATGGAAGCTGATTGTGATGATTCATCGGCCAGTTTATCCAAAATGAAGATGATTTGGCGCGATTCGTTTTCGATGGCGGAAATAAAATCTTCCCAAGCTTCGCGTTTGGCTTCGCGTACGGCTTTTTTGGCGGCGTTTTCCAATTCCATCATTTCCTCTTCGGTGGCAATGGTATGTTCTATGGCCCATTTACGCATCTGCGCGATGCAATCGTAGGTATTTTCCCAGCCCAAACGGTCTTTGGATTTGTAACGTTCGTGTGAGCCGGAGGTAGAGTGTCCTTGTGGCTGTGTACATTCCTCTATGTGGAACAAGACGGGAATATGGTCCATTCGGCAGATGGACGTTCCTTTTTGGTAGGTTTCAACCAATTCGGAATAGTTCCAGGCACGGGCTTTATAAATAAGAATTCCCGGGCCGTTTTCGTCTTTCTCAAAACCTTTCAGCGCTTCGGAAATACTGCCTTTGGTGGTTTGGTATTCCTTGGCCACGGAAATTCCGTAGCCATCGTCCCATATGGACATAGCCAACGGTACCTGGAGAACGGCGGCGGCATTCATGGCTTCCCAAAAATGGCCTTCGGAGGTGCTGGCGTCGCCGATGGTTCCGAAAGCTACCTCGTTACCACCGTGTGACAGGTCCTTAAAATCTTTGAGTTCTTTGGTATTCCGGAATTGTTTGGAGGCAAAAGCCAATCCCAATAGCCGTGGCATTTGCCCTGCGGTGGGAGAAATGTCGGAAGATGAATTTTTCATTCCCGTTACCGGAATTCGGTTGCCGTAGCGATCCAACCAACGTGTGGCGTGGTGGCCGTTCATTTGGCGGCCGCCGCTCATGGGTTCGTTTTCGAGGTTTGGGTCGGCATAGAGTTGGGCGAAGAATTGCTTTACACTCATGAGGCCCGCGGCCATCATAAAGGTTTGGTCGCGGTAGTAGCCGCTGCGCCAGTCTCCGTTTTTGAATACTTTGGCCAGTGCGATCTGGGCCAATTCTTTTCCGTCTCCGAAGATGCCGAACTTGGCTTTCCCGGTGAGTACTTCACGACGGCCCAACAGTGATGCTTCGCGGCTTTCGCAGGCGATGCGGTAATCATTGAGTACCTCAGCCTTAAACTCCTCGAAACTGATTTTTTCGCTGTTCAATATATTAGTTTCCTTGTATGCCACGTCTCTTCAATTTAAAAATGCGAATGGCAAAAATAGGGATTTGATGTTAGATATTTGACACTCGTACGTAGATGACAGATTCAGATAGTGTTAGAGATATCAATTAAATCGTCCGTAGAAGGTTTGTAAATACCGACGAAAGTTGAAACCAACTGTCTATTTCTTTATTTTACGGGTATTACGGCCGCCTATTGGAACGAGTGGACAAGATTTCAGAAATGTAAGTTCTGTATTCTGGGGTGTAAGTTTCTTATTCCGGAGTGTAAGTTCCGTGTTCCGGGATGTAAGTTGGTCATTCCGGAGCGTAAGTTCCGTGTTCCGGGATGTAAGTTGGTCATTCTGGGGTGTAAGTTGCTTATTCCGGAGTGTAAGTTCCATGTTCCGGGATGTAAGTTGGTCATTCCGGAGTGTAAGTTGCTTATTCCGGAGCGTAAGTTCCATGTTTTGGGATGTAAGTTGGTCATTCCGGAGTGTAAGTTGGGGATTCTGTGTTTTACGCTGGTTATGCAAAGGTTGTATGTGGATGTTGTATCATCCGGCTTAATTAAAAATCAACTTATTTTCATACTCCATTCCGCGGTTAAAAATCATGGGATTCATTTACCTGCCGGTGCATGATAACATTGCGTTTTTTATCCGGCTGGTGTTCCTAAAAAGCTAGGTGTTAAATAAGTTCGGCAAAACCTTAAACGGTTATTAAATAAAGCCCGCAAATATTACCTTTGCGCCTCATTATGGCAAAGAAACAGCAGGAAGAAGAAGAAAAGGAAATGTCATTCCTTGACCATTTGGAGGCGTTACGCTGGCATTTGGTGCGTTCTTCGGCCGCCATCTTGATCGGGGCCATCGTGGCATTTATCTTCAGCGATTTTATTTTTGATGATGTAATTTTTGGCCCGAAAAAGCCTGATTTCATTACATACCGCGTGTTCTGCAAACTTTCGCAGTGGATTGGTATGGGCGACGATTTCTGTATGACAGAAATGCCCTTCAAAATCGTAAACAACGAAATGGGCGGGCAGTTTTCGATGCACATGTGGGTTTCGATCGTGATCGGTATCGTGATCGCATTTCCGTATATCGTATTTGAGATCTGGCGGTTCATCAAACCGGCTTTGTACTCTAACGAGCGCCAACATGCGGCCGGAGGAATTTTTTATACCAGTTTTCTCTTCCTTAGTGGGGTAAGTTTCGGGTATTTCCTCATCGCGCCGCTATCCATCAACTTTTTGGCCAACTATACGGTGAGTGCGGAAATCGACAACTTCATCAACATATCGTCCTATATTTCCACCATTACCATGGTGACGTTGGCTAGCGGCGTGTTATTCGAGCTTCCGATCTTTATTTATTTCCTTTCCAAAATCGGGTTGGTCAATCCTACCTTTCTACGTAAATATAGGCGGCATGCGGTGGTCATCAACCTTATCGCCAGTGCCATCATTACGCCGCCTGACGTAGTGAGCCAGATTATCGTGGCTTTGCCGTTGGCAGTGCTGTATGAAGTGGGCATCGTGATTTCGGGGCGGGTGGAAAAACAACGCATCGCGAAGGATTTGGCCGAAAAATTGCCCCGTAAAATAGAGACCCAATAATTGTGGCCATGGAAAAAATTGAAATCAAAAATAAGCGCGCCACTTTCGACTTCGAAATATTGGATGTATTGACGGCAGGGCTCGTACTGACAGGCACCGAGATCAAATCGTTGCGTTCGGGGAAAGCGAACCTGACGGACAGTTTTTGCGTGATAGAGAAGGATGAGGCTTTCGTGCGCAATATGCACATCAGCGAATACGAAAAGGGCGGACATTATAACCACGAACCCAAGCGTGACCGCAAACTGCTGTTGAACCGGCAGGAAATCAATAAATGGCATGCCAAGCTGAAGGAAAAAGGTTTGACGATGGTGCCGCTCAAATTATTCATCAACCCAAAAGGGATCGCCAAACTGGACGTGGGCTTGGGCCGCGGTAAAAAGACTTATGACAAGCGCGAATCGTTGAAAGAAAAGGATGCCAAAAGGCAGATGGACCGCGTGAAGAAAGAGTTTTAAGTAAGACTACGACAGTACGCAGTAGAATCAACAAAAATGCTTACACCTTAGGACCTCATCGTACCAAATAATCATTCGTTACAATTCCCCAATTTTCCGGAAACCTTCCCCGGCGAAGGGCTTTCCAAATCGGGATACCACTCGTGGATCATGTAATCCATGATGGCCTTGATTTCGTCGGCTTCCAAATCGGGCAAACCGGGCATGGGCTGGTTGTAGGTCTGGCCGTTGACCGTGATCTCCCCCTTGATCCCGTAACGGATGATACATGGCAACTCGTTAAAATGTACAGGGATGTAATCGTTTCCTGCCAATGGCGGAATCAATTTTTTCAGGCCTTCGCCGGTATCGCCGTGGCAATTGGCGCAGGTGCTTTTATATAATTCTTTCCCCTTGGCAATTTTTGCCTGGGATGAAAAGCGGTTGAGGTAAAGGATTCCTCCCAATACCGCAACCGCCAAAAAAATCAACCCATATTTTTTGATAAACCTCAAGGTCTATTTAAATTATCCGAAGGAAGTGTTTCCGTCGTTGCATTTTTTCCGGCCTTGCCTAATCCGACCCTTCGGGCTGAAAAGCCTAAGGCAAAAATCACCAAGCCTAACAGTACCGTAAAATAACTTATGGTTCCGTAGGCGATGAACAAAGAGGTCATTTCGTTGAGTTCAACAAAGGCTCCGAATAAAATACAGATGACGGCCAATATGCCTAGGATGATACGCATTACTTTGGTAACGCGTGTGGCGGCCAAAATCAATGCAAAGCCTACGATCAAAATCCAAACGCCCATCACTTTCCCGAAGAAGGCGGTAGTTTGCTGCCCGTTGGCGAAAATAACGATGCACAGAATAATATCCGGAATGGAACTGATGACCAACAGAAACCAGTTCTTTAACCGTTTACGGAAGGCGAGGCCCACAAAAAGTTGTATTCCTCCGCTGATGGCAAACATGAGACCAAGTTTAACGAAAATCGTAAACCCGTTATATACCGGATCGGCAGGACTCACTTCCCGTTGCCCGTCCAGAATGGCCAATATGCCGAATATGGTGATGAGCACTCCCCGGAGGCTTATCGTCCACCAGCTTTTCCGTAATAATTCCAGCATGTTAATCTACTTTTAGTATCATTTTGCCTACGGACTCCTTACGTCCTTTCAGCGTGACAATATACTGCCCTTTTGATAAATTTGTACCATCGAAGTGCGCATATTGTAGTCCTTTCTGGATTTTACCCAAGAAACTGCCATATACTTTCTTACCAGTCATATCCACGATTTCCAGCGTTAAGTCGTCTTCTTCCATCAAATGGAATTGAACAACTACCTGCTCCATGAATGGATTGGGATATACGCTAAACACCAATACATTGTCTAACCCCGATTCGGCGATGGATGCATTACTGGTTACGGGTTGTGGTGCCAAGGGCGGGTATTGGCGGGTTTGCGTTACGCAACCAGTGCCTTGGTTCAACTTACGCTCACCTTGGTTCACGTAATATGATTTTCCGCAATTGAGGGTATAGTTGGTATTGTCGATCGTGCTTACGAAATACCAATCGTTCTGTACACGCTGGCGATTTATGTCTACGATCATGTACCCGTGTTGGTGCAGGTCCACCCATTTAATATGTGGGTTGGAACCGGTGATGAGTCCAGTGACAGGTAAATTGAGGAAACTGTTAGAGGTAATGCTGGTGCCCACGAATTCCACGCCTACGGAATTGTTTCCGTTGCTGTAATTCGGCAAGGGTAAATCATTGGCCCATGATGTATGGATATCGCCCGTCAACACCACGATATTGTCGATGTTATTGTTCATGATATGGTCGTACAGACGTTTCCTTTCTGCGGGATAACCGTCCCATTGGTCGCTATTGGCAATGTTGGTGATGTTGGTGAAAGGGATATTGACTAGCAACGGTGCCATCATCACCTGCTGCGCGATGATCTGCCATTGCGATGTCGAATTGGACAAACCGGTTTTTAACCAACCCATCTGTTCCATGCCCAACATACGTCGGTTAGTGTCGTTTACAGCCGGGTCGTTTACCGAAACGGTGCCGGTACCGCCTATCTGTTCGTCACGGGCCAACAAGCGGGACTCCAAGAAATACGATTCGGCCAAATCGCCCCAAACAAACTGGCGGTATATTTTTTCCAGGTTGCCGGGGTCGGGCAAACGGATGGGCATCCACTCCGAATAGGCTTTGGTTGAATATGATTTACGGTCTGTGTAACTTCCTTCCGTTCCCGGGGTATGGTTTCCGGCGCCGTCTTTAAAAGCATCGTTGGCCGTTTCGTGGTCATCCCAGATACAGATGAATGGATATTGCTGCATGGCTGCACGTAAATCGTCGTCCAATTTATATTGTGAATGGCGGATGCGATAATCCGAAAGGCTGATGATTTCATTGGCCGGTTCGTGGTCTCTTCCTAGGGTACTTTCCGCGCCATATTCATAAATAAAATCGCCCAAGTGGAATATGACGTCCATATCGTTTCTCTTGGCCATGTGGTTATAGGCATTATAGAAGCCGTTTTCATAATCTTGGCAAGAAACCACGCCAATCCGTAAGCTATCTACGTTGTTGCCCACGGGTAGGGTGCGTGTACGGCCAACGATGGATGTTTTACCGTTGTAGGTGAAGGCATAATAATACCATGTATTAGGCTGTAAGCCCGTGGCATCGACCTTTACGGTATAATCTTTCGCGACGTCGGTAGAGACGGTTCCTGAGTTTACTACGTTGGCCAGCAGGGTATCGGTAGCGATTTTCCATCCTACGGAAATGGGATCTACCGGCGTTTCGACGGTAATACGGGTCCATAAGATGACGCGGTCCGTCAATGGATCGCCGGAAGCGACGCCGTGGTAAAAAGGAGCCAGCCAGGTGTGTAAAGTGGAGCGCGTGGAATAATCCGATGGCTCAGTTTGGGCATGCGCGCCCAGACCAAAGGCTAGCAAGATTAAGGAGAATAATTTTTTCATGATTAAGTAAGTAATGCGATGCTAAAGTAACATGAATTTAATAGTTTACCATAGCAGAATCGATTATTTAAATGAAGCTTAATCTCCCCTATTTTATCATTTTACCGATATTTAATTTTTTACATACCTTTCAATTCACATCTTTGCCAAGATAGATGAACGGGATACAACGACGATTGATTACGGTGGTGAAAGTGCTGGAGGAAAGCCTACACTTTTTGCAGGAGCTGCTTTCGCCCCGGCGATTCATCCTGCTGGCCGGCATTTTGGTGGGTCTTACTTCAGCATTAGCTGCGGTTACGCTGAAGTGGACGGCGCACTATATACACGAATTTTTGTTTTACCGTAACTCCATCCCGTTGCAGGAATATGCTTTTATTTTTCTGCCTATTGTCGGTTTGCTGCTTACCGTTTTCATCGGGTTTAGGCTCTGGGGCGGAATGCCCGCGGGCGGAATCGGAAGGATACTGACGGCCATTTCCACGGGACGGTCGAACCTGACGTTTGCCTTGAGTTATGCACACATCATCGGTGCGGCGCTTACGGTAGGTTTCGGGGGTTCGTGCGGGTTGGAATCTCCCATCGTGACGACGGGTTCGGCCATCGGCTCCAACTTCGGTAAACGGTACAAACTTTCCTACCGCGAGAAAACATTGTTGATTGCCTGCGGGGCATCTGCCGGCATTTCGGCCGCTTTCAACGCTCCGGTGGCGGGCGTACTTTTTTCCATCGAAATATTATTGACGGATGTAGCCATTTCGGCATTCATCCCGTTGTTGCTATCCGCCGGAACGGGTGTTATACTTTCACATTTGTTATTGGGTTCCGAAGTCTCGCTTTTCTTTCCGGATACGCCCGCTTTTAAATATATGAATGCGCCGTTTTATATTTTGTTGGGCGCTTTTACCGGAATGTACGGACATTATTATTCCAATATGTTCCGCTTTACGGAGCGTAAGATGAAGCGTATTTCCAATATTTGGCAACGGGTTATTTTCGGCGGATTGGGATTGGCCTTAATTTTTGCGCTATTTCCTCCCCTATTTGGTGAAGGATACGATTCCGTCAGAAAATTGGCATCGGGCACGCCCGAAATCCTACTGAACCGAAGCCTGCTTCCGCTGCCGGAGAATAAATCGTTGTGGGTATATCTTTTTCTGGTTGCGCTGTTGATCCTAAAGCCCTTCGCCACGGGTATTACCTTGGGAGCGGGCGGTATTGGCGGAAATTTTGCCCCATCCATGTTTTCGGGGGCTTTGACGGGATTTTTGTTCAGTAAACTGGGGAACCTGATTCCCGGCGTGTACCTTCCTTCGGAAAACTTTGCGTTGACGGGTATGGCCGGCATGCTTTGCGGCATATTCCGGAGCCCGCTCACTGCCATATTCCTGGTGCAGGAAATCACGGGTGGCTATACACTCATTCTGCCTTTGATGCTTACCGTAGCCACCGGTTTTGCGGTATCGGGATACCTGAAGCCTTATGCGATGGAATTGCATCATTTGGCCATTAAGGGGAAAATATTTACCGAGAATAAGGATAGAAACGCCTTGTTTTCCATTCCTGCATCCAAACTTGTCAAACACCCTCATTTATATATACAACTGGAGCAGACGGTTGCCGAGGCTTTGAAGGTGTATATGATTTATCCCAAAACGGATGTTATCCCTCTGCTGGACCGCGAGGGGAAATACATGGGCTCCTATAAAATATCTACCTTGCGTACCATGCACGAAAATGAACCCGTAGAAAACGTGGAACCCGACCATATTTTCTTCATCGACCCGGAAGAATCGGGCAAAGATTTGATCCAGCTGTTTGAAACAACGGACACCGATTCTATCCCGTGCGTAAAAAACGGGCAATATTTAGGCATGATATATAAACTGGACATGATGGAGGAGTATCGGAGTTTCATTCAATCGGTTTCAATGCAGATATAACAGATGAACCGCGAAACCTTTTCCAAAATCCTATTTGTTGTATGCGCACTGGCTTGCCTTACGCCTTATGTAAGTGCGCCCATGGCTTTGTTGTTAGGCTTCATATTTTCGCAAGCCGTCAAAAATCCGTTTATAAAATATAACAACAAAATCACCAAATACCTATTACAATTTTCGGTGGTGGGATTGGGTTTTGGAATGAATCTGTTTGAAGCCGCCGAAGCCGGGAAACAGGGGCTGGTACTTACGGTTTCATCCATTTTAGTTACGTTGGTACTGGGCATCGTGTTGGGAAAAATATTTTCGGTAAAAAGAAACATCACAATGCTCATTTCTTCGGGCACGGCCATTTGTGGCGGTAGTGCCATTGCGGCCGTTTCTCCGGTGATTGATGCACAAGAGGACGAAATGTCCGTTTCGTTGGGCACCATTTTTATTCTCAATGCCATTGCCCTATTTATTTTTCCGGCGGTCGGACATTATTTCGGTTTGTCCCAAAAGCAATTTGGCATGTGGGCCGCCGTAGCCATCCACGACACCAGTTCCGTGGTGGGCGCCGCCCATAGATACGGTGAGGAAGCCTTGCAAATAGCTGCCACCGTAAAGATGGAGCGTGCATTATGGATTATTCCGCTTTCGTTGGTGTTGGCTGTTATATTCAAAAAGAAAGCCAGCAAAATAAAAATCCCTTATTTCATTTTATTCTTTGTGGTGGCTATGGCCATCAACACATTTATTCCGGCCACGCACGATATCAGTCCTTATTTGGTGATGATAGCGAAAAAAGGATTAACGCTGACGCTATTTTTCATCGGCGCGGGGTTGACGCGTTCGGCCTTAAGGAATGTGGGCATCAAACCATTTTTGCTGGGTATGGCCCTTTGGGTATTTATTTCCGTTACGTCGTTGCTGGTGATTATACAAACGGTTGTGTAGTTAATACACAATCAAACCATCCGCCATGGAAACCCTTCTATCCGCTAATGTAGCCAACTCTTCGTTATGTGTCACGATAAGGAATGTTTGGCCCGTTTCGTTTCGTAAATCGAAAAATAATTGATGTAATTCCCGCGAATTTTGGGTATCCAGATTTCCGGATGGTTCATCAGCCAATACCACATCGGGGTTATTGATGAGGGCACGGGCGACGGCTACACGCTGTTGTTCTCCACCCGACAGTTCGGAAGGTTTGTGTTCCAAGCGATGTCCCAATCCCAATCTTTCCAACCATTTCTGCGCTTCTGCTTTGGCTTTTTTCTCGGCGGTACCGGCAAGAAATGCAGGAATGGATACATTTTCCAATGCCGTAAATTCGGGCAATAGATGATGGAACTGAAAAACGAAGCCGATGTGCTTGTTGCGGAATCGGGAAAGTGTTTTATCTCCCATGCCGGCAATGGCCGTACCGTTGATGGAAACGCTTCCGGAGTCGGCTTTATCCAATGTGCCCATGATGTGCAGCAACGTGGATTTACCCGAACCCGAGCGGCCGACCAACGAAACCACCTCACCCTTTTTTACCGAAAAATCGATGCCTTTCAGCACGTGCAAATTGCCGTATGATTTTCGTATTCCCTGTACTTCGATGATATTTGATTCTGATGCTTTGTACATCCTAATTTTGCTGTTATAATTTAATAAATGAGGAACGGTAAGCATGCTGTTCCGTCAAAACTTTCACAAAATAAGTACCCGGTTTCAATGCCGAAACATCCAGCGTATTCATTCCGTCCGATTTTTTTGCCACGACTGTTTTTCCACTGATATCCAGAACGTACCATTGGGTAACCGATTCATCTGTTTTCACCTGGATCCTATCCTGTGACGGATTGGGATACACTTGTACGGATGCCTTGTTATACTCGTCTATTCCCCAACAATACTTAGTGGCAAAAACCCGGTATATTTTTTCTGAGGCGAAGCTCATCGAGGGATCATTCAAATCGGAAATATTAGGTCCCGTACTTTCAATTCCCCCTAGGATATGACCAATAAGAATAGGTCCGTCGCAACCTTGAATTTTCGTCATGCCAAGCTCTTCATCAAAAAAATCGGCATGGGGAATAAATTCGGCATTGGTTCCCATAAAACTGCCTAGCGTATCAAATGCAATATTTTCCTGTAATTGGGCTGGCATAAGCGAAAGCACAGATACATTTTTGACGAAAGGAACCAATGTATCTTTTATGGATGTTCCTGCCTTTGATTCTGCCATACCGCCAAAAAATATAACTGCCGAATACCCAAGGTAACGCACGGGAATGGCGGCACAGTGATATTGGTTATATTTTTGTTCGTAATTGACGAGGGAATAGGTTCCGTCGGGCCTGATGAATATCTGGTTGGTATGCGGCCGGTCCGCATCTGCCCTAAAGACACCGGACCAAGCCATAAAACCCAAGCTATCTAAACCCGAATCGGAAATATATGGGGTTACATTTAAGTCCCTTCTGCGGAAATTAACCGAATCGGTGACGGTGTTATAATTTGTTATATTTAATGAATCGGCTGTAGTAGCGATATTGAACATCCTAATTTGGTAGGTATACTCCTGTTCAAACAATGCACCGGGTGTAATGCTATACCTTCCGGTAAATTTATGTCCGAAAAACAAATAGAAACGGTTATTGAGTTGATGCATTCTTCCACCGGTTACCGCCATGGATGAATCTACCGTATATTTTAATGCATAAGATGGGTTGGAACCGTCAACCACATGCGCAATCAAACTATCCATATCCACTTCTGTGAAATACGGAAAGGTAATGTATTCATCCACCGTTTCGGAATAACCATAACCGCCGGAGATATACAGCTTATTGCCTTTGACGCAATGTTGCATATTACTTGAAGAGAACTGTTCTTTCAAAGGCTGTGGCAATGAATCCAAGCCGGAAGACCACACGGAACCAGTTTCTGGATCTACCACATGGATTTGGTTTTGTACGCCGTTGGCCGGAAACGCAAAGGGCGGATAAAACCCATGCAAACCATTGGTGCGGCCACCGATGATTACCCATTTTCCATCATAAAAACCCACCGCGGATGAATGGAACTTAGGAAACGACGGAATAGTCATTTCTTCCAATGTGATAACCGTTACATCCGTAGCTTCGGGATAAAGCGTAAACGACTGCTGTCCAGAACAGAGATTGGACACGACAAATCCCAATAAGAATAATATTTTCTTCATTATTTTCCTTTCAGCATGGTTTTTCTATACGTCTTTCCACCATGTTCCACCAACATCACATAAGTTCCGTTGGCCAGGAATCCCAATGAAATGATGTTAGCCGTCTGCTTATTTTGGAAAATTACTTTCCCATCCATTCCCAAGACCGTTATAATTTTTTCACCATCCAGTGAAATCTGGATCACATCCGTAAACGGATTGGGATACATCGAAAGCTGTCCCATTTCCAACTCATCGATGGAGAGATAACAATTGCCCACTGAATTTTGCTTTGTCACCGTGTTTGAACATCCGTTTGCGTCAGTATATTGATAGGTAATGGAATGTGTGCCGACGCCTGCCGCAGCGGATGAAAAAGTATTGCCGGTAATTCCGGGGCCAGAAAAAGTTCCGCCGGCCGGTTGTCCATCCAATGATATTACATCGTTTAGGCAATATCCGCCAGCCGGCACATCCATCTCAAACGTCGGGTTCGGGATCGCATATACGGTGACCCCAAAAGTATCCCTAGAGAGACAACCCTCCGCATTGGTATAGCTATAATATAATTCCTGCAATCCGGTTAAGGCCTGTGGATTAAATGTTGAACCAACCGTTCCATTGCCTGTAATCAACCCACCGGTGGGCGATACGGTGATGGAGACGGCACCTGCATTCTGGCAATAAGCATCTTCGGGGAGTGATATCTGTATGGATGTAGGTAACGAAATGATCACTTCGGCCACGGCTTCACCACCACATGAGTTGGAAATATTTTCCACTTCCACTTTATAAATTCCGGAGATGGTCGTGTTTAAGGTACTGGATGTTTCGGATAACAAAGTATCGTTTCTATACCAGACATAACTATTGCCGAGGCTATACGGCGCATTTAACTGAAGGCTTCCGGTGCAGGATTCAAAAGTTCCAGTGGATGAATAAATATCTGCCGGCGCACAAAGATTTCCCGTTATTTTATATATCTTATTTCCTTCGCGAGACACCACATAAATCTCCCCTTTTCCATCCTGTCCAAATGATGTGATCTGAAATGTCAATAATGGCGTGGTAGTCACGGCATTCGTCGTAAAACCGCCTAATCCGTCGGGTTCCATTGTCCAAAATTTACCGGAACAGTAATCCGTAAAAATATATTTGCCATACAATTCGCCATAAGTACCGCCACGATATACGAATCCGCCGGTAACCGAACAATTGCCGCCCGAATGGCTATATACAAAAACCGGTGAGGTATAGTCGGAAGCAGCCGCACAACCGTTGGTATTAAAAGCGACATTTCCTTCATAACAACGCCATCCATAATTGAGACCGCCTGTATTGGCCGGCTCGAAATCAATCTCTTCCCACACATTTTGGCCAACGTCGGCAATCCACATGTCGGCTGTTTTCATATCGAAACTGAAACGCCATGGGTTCCTCAATCCCAACGACCAGATTTCGTCCCGTTTGGAAGCATCGTTTACAAACGGGTTAGACGTAGGTATGGCATAACCGCTGTCCACATCAATATCTAGACGCAACATCTTGGCCAACAAGGCTTGTCCGTTTTGTCCGTTACCCTGTGGATCGTTGGCGCTTCCCCCATCACCCATTCCGATGTATAAATAACCATCGCGGCCAAATTGGATCTGACCACCGTTGTGATTTGAAAAGGGTTGTGCAATCTGAATCACAATATCCTCAGAAGCTATATCGGCCACAAACGGATTGGATGCATTGCGTTTATAGCGAGCCACCACCGTGGCACCGCCAGCGGTTTTTGTATAGTTGACAAAGAAATATCCATTGTTGGCGTAATCGGGATGGAATGCCATGCCCAAGAGCCCTTGCTCATTGCCGGATGAGGTAAGTTTTGAGGTTACGTTCAAAAAATCAGTGCCTGAAACCACGCCGGTATTTACGTTGGCCGTTTTTATACGTCCGGTTTGCTGTATGATGTACATGATGGAATCGTTACCAGGCGCAAAATAGGCACCTATTGGCGATGAAATCCCGGTGCCGACCACCTGTTGCAGATTGATAGTCTGTGCTAGGGTAAAGAGGGGGAAACAAAGCAATAAGGCCAATGGGTAGAAAATTCGCTTCATGGTTTGCGTATTAATTTCTATAAAGGTAACGGAAAGTTACCTAAAGCAAAAAAGGCAGCCGAATATCGGCTGCCTTTCCTTCATTTTATTTTTCTTAGTCTCTTCTCGCAAACATGCGGATGAGAAAATAGATCAATGTGGTTACGGCGTACAATGCGCTCACTACATAAGTAGTAGCCGCCAATCGCAAGGCATGTGTGGCTTTTTTATGTTCTTCGCCACTGGTGATGTTGGCTTGGTTTAACCATACCAATGCCCGCTTGGAAGCATCGAACTCGACGGGTAAAGTAATCAACGCAAACAAAGTAATGACCGCCTGACAACCTACGATGATAGCCAACAAGGCCGATTGCCCAACGCCGTTAAAGGCGAAGCCCAACAATAATGTTCCGATGAATACGAAATTCATGATTTGTGAACTGATCTGGGTAATGGGTACCATGGCTGAACGGAAGCCTAACCAGCGATATGCCGTAGCATGCTGTACGGCGTGCCCACATTCGTGTGCGGCAACGGCCGCGGCCGAAATGCTTCGTCCGCCGTATACATCCGGACTTAGGTTTACCGTTTTATCCGCAGGATTATAGTGGTCCGTCAATTGGCCGGGAACACAGGTAATTTTTACGTCAAAAATCCCGTTGTCCCTCAACATTTTATCGGCGACTTCCTTCCCGGACAAACCCGAACTGAGTGGATATTGGGCATATTCGTTGAACCTACTTTTCAACATCCACCCCACGAGTACGCTGAGGCCCATAAAAAAGATTCCTATCAATAATAAAAGCATAGTCAAAAAATTTCAGGTGGATATGTCAATTGACGTGCCATGCTTACGGATTGGCAGACCGAAAAGACGAATCTGGATCTTATTGGGTTAAATGTGGGAATTTAGCCAACGAATTGGAACTGACATCTTTTCAGTTCAGGTGCGGATTGTCGGTAAAATTACTCCAAATGGCATATTCGCTATCGGCTTTTACCTTAAGGCGCCATACATCGTCGGTAGCCAGCATATTCATGATTTCGGAAGTTTTGGTATTTCCCAAAATCCACGATTTGGTTTCGAATTCCTTTTCTAACTGACCGGCATCCCAGCCGGCATATCCGGCAAAGAAACGTACCTGGCTTTCGTCCGCTACGCCGGTATTCAACAATATTTTCAATGCCTCAAAATCGCCACCCCAAAAAAGCCCCGGAAGAATTTCCACACAATCTTCCAATTCGTTTCCCAGCGTGTGTAGGTAATAAACGCTTTCATTCCCCACTGGACCGCCATAATAGATATCGGCATCGAATTCAATGCCTTCCAACAAATCGGCTAATTTCAGGTTGGTTACTTTGTTCATAATAAATCCTAAAGTTCCCGACTCGGTAAAATCTGCAATCAAAACCACCGTTTTTTTGAAGAAAGGATCTTCCAAAAACGGCGTGGCCGTTATAATTTTTCCTTTTTCAATATCCATGTTACCCTCTCGTGTTTTGAATTAATGCAATGATAAACGAATTTTGTACACCAATGATTGCATTTTTATGCGAGAATTAAACAAGTTTTCTACAATTTTGGTTCCTAATCCATGAACAATACATTTCATCCCATACTTCCAGTATCCCGCATGAACAGACGTCGAATATTTACGAGCTTCATCCTCTTTCTTTTGGTATGTATTTCGTCTGCATTGCAGGCACAGATAACCCAAGAAACCTATCCCAACGGACGCGTAAAAGCCGAAGGAAACCTGGATAACGGTGCGCGCGAAGGCAAATGGACCGAATATTTACCGACCGGAAGTACGGGAGCCGAAGGCATGTATACACAGGGTAAAAAAACCGGACTTTGGAAAGAATATTATATCAACGGTAACCTAAAAGCAGAGACAGACTATACCAAAGGTTCCGTAAAAATTTATTTTGAAAGCGGGGCATTGCAGGTAAAGGGTACACTAAAGAATGGCAAAAAGCAAGGCAAGTGGACGGAATATTTCCAAAATGGGCGGATAAAATCGGTGGATATCTATGAGCAAAACGTGCAGAACGGAAAGCAGCTCACCTACCACATCAACGGGTTAAAATCCAGTATTTTCAATTACGTAAAAGGCTCACGCGAGGGCCGCTGGCAAATTTGGCACAGCAACGGACTGCCCATGAGCGACGGATATTTTGAAAACGATAAAAAAGTAGGCCTTTGGGTTCAATATTTTAATGACGGTTCCACACAAAGCATAGAAAATTTTGAGGACGGAACCTATAAGGTGTATTATGGAGAAAACAAATCCAAGATTGACGGTGTGATTGACGAAAACGGAACACCAGCCGGCAAATGGACCGAATGGTATGTGAACGGAAAGGTCAAGAGCAAAGGACAATACAGTGAAGGAAAAGAAACGGGAAAATGGACATATAACCACGAAAACGGGAAACGCCAATTGACAGCCGAATATAAAAACGGAATACCGGTAGGCGATTGGTTGGCCGCATACGACAATGGTAAACCCGAATTTGAAAAACATTATACCGCATCGGGAGAACCCACCGGCATTTGGAAAACGTACCACAAAAATGGCGTGCTGGCCACGGAACATAACATAGAATCGGGCATGTATGCATCATTTTATCCGAACACGATCAAAGAATTGGAAGGTACCGAAATCAAAGGAGTAAAAATAGGCCGTTGGCAAACCTATGATACCTTGGGTTTTGTGGCTGAGAGCGGTGAATTTGCCAATGGATTGAAACATGGTAAATGGGAAAGTTACTACAAAGGAAAACAGCCTGAGCAAATCGTATTTTTCGACCACGGAAAACGCACCGGGGAATGGAAAAAATATTTTGAAAACGGCAAGCCTCATTCCGTTGAATTCTATAACGATGACAAACCCACGGGCACCTGGAAATATTGGTATGAAAGTGGAAACAAGCGTAGCATCATCAACACCCAAAATGACAGTACATGGAGTTGGTTCGAGAATGGGAACTTGAAGCTGCGCGGTAAAAAAGTGAATGGCTTACGCGAGGGATTGTGGACTGAATATTTTGAGGATGGCAAGGTATATGAACTGGCTATGTACAAAAACGACAAACCCGACGGTATATGGAAGTCGTTCTATAAAGACGGCACCCCGGCCGGAATCTATGAATACAGAGACAGCCTAAAAACCGGGCACTGGACATGGTATTTCCCCACTGGCGAAAAAGATTTGGAAGGTGATTTTGCCAACAATAAACGCAACGGCAAGTGGATACAATATTGGGCAGGCAACCTAAAGCAATACGAGGGCTATTACAAAAACGACTTACGCGATTCACTCTGGAATTACTGGGATAGTACGGGAACCAAATGGAAACAGGGTTATTTTGAGTTTGACCAGAAGCATGGCAGTTGGGAACACTGGTACGAAAACGGACAAACCGAACACAAAGGCACCTTTAAAAACGGCTTAGAGGACGGACATTTTGTGGCCTATTACCAAGACGGACAGATGGAAGACGAGGGTGATTTCGTGTCCGGAAGCATGAACGGGATATGGAAAGGTTATTATGAGAACGGCGCGAAACGTTACGAAGTATTTTACGACAAAGGCTTTCAGACCGGTAAATGGACGCATTGGTATAAAAATGGAAAGATCAAAAGCGAAATCAGCTACCAACGCGGGTTAAAAAATGGTCCGTCCGTAGAATATTATGAATTCGGTGCCGTAACCGAAAAAGGCAACTTTAAGGACGGAAAACGGATCGGCCGCTGGGAAACATACTACCAACATGGCGCTCCAGCCGCTTTTTACACCATCAAAAACGATGTGTATGACGGCGAGTTTGTACGATACTATCCGAACAACGTACCACAGGTAAAAGGATACTACAAAGCCGGGATCAAATCCGGCAAATGGATTTTCTACGACAAAGCGGGCAAAGTAACGGCCGAAAAAACATTTGTAAATGGTGACGAGGTGAAAATTAAAAAGACGGGTGTTTACTAGAAAATTCGAATAAGAAGACTATAAATAAAAAATGCCGATGGAATCACCGGCATTTTTTTATGTAATATAATGTGTAACCGATTTACTAAAGTTCAGTAACTTTTAATCCGCCCAACTCAAATTTTGAGAAGTTTTTTATATTGGGTAAATCCAAGTGTTTTACAAATACTTTCAACTCCCTTTCCTTAGAATCGCATTGGGCTTCGATGGTCTCATTAGGCTTGAGTACCAATGAATATTTATATTCATCGGACGCACAGGTATTACAGGTGCTACCTTCGTACCGCTCATATTGCCAGTCTAGTTTTATCTTTTTGTCTGTTTTGTTTACAAACTTCAACAACATATACTCCCTATGTATGCCATTTACCTCATCATGGCATTGTTGGGGCGTGTAGAGCACATCCACCTGGGGTAATGATTTATACATTTGCCAGCCCGAAACGTTAGACTGGATGATGAAATAGGTTAGGATCGTGAGTATGTTCATAATGCGTAAAAGTAGGAAAACAACTTAAATTGCAATACCATTTAGTAGACAAAACAATATTTTTTCAGAATACGTAAAACATGGAACACCATAAATCTACGCGTAAATCCAAAGTTCACTAGATATTTAAACTATTTAGGAACCAGATAATAGTTTAAGGAAAAAACCAAAGTATAAAAGCTTTCCCCAAAAACCGATTACTTAATATTTTCACAAGAAAAAAAAATTGCTTAGGCCAAATCATAAAATCAGAATGTCTTCGTTTTTGGTATGACTAAACCCAAGAAATGAAGTATATATACTTATCGATTGTTCTTTACCTACCCTACGTTTCCTATGCACAAACCACTAAATCTGCCGAGAAAATAACCATCAGCGGGTATGTATATGATGCATCGAACGGCGAATCGCTCATCGGGACATCCGTATACAAAGAGGGAACTGCCGATGGAACCACCACCAATGCTTATGGATTTTACTCACTGAGTATACCTGCAGGAGACAGCCTTAAGATCGTATACAGTTTTATCGGGTATACAACCCAAACCATTTCCATTCCCGAAAGGAAAAACACAACCGTGAACATACGACTGGAAAGCACCATGCTGAATACGGTGCAAATCACGGGGGTGGTAGCCGACAAGGTTTCCGAAGGTTCACAGATGAGTTCCGTGGTGCTGGACCAACAAACCATTGAAAAAATACCGACGCTTTTGGGTGAAAATGATGTATTACGGGCCATACAACTCATGCCTGGCGTACAATCTCCGGGCGACGCGGGTGTAGGTTTTTACGTACGCGGAGGCGGACCCGACCAAAACCTCATTCTGTTGGATGGCGTGCCGGTCTATAACGCGTCCCACCTATTCGGTTTCTTTTCGGTGTTCAATACCGACGCCATCAACCGGGTGGAATTGATCAAAGGCGGTTTCCCGGCACGTTATGGCGGAAGACTTTCGTCGGTGATAGATATACAGATGAAGGAAGGAAACATGAAAAAATTCGGTGTGGAAGGTTCCGTGGGCATCCTTTCGGGGCGGTTGATGATAGAAGGTCCCATCGTGAAAGATAAGGTGTCGTTTATGGTAAGCGGAAGACGCAGTTGGTTCGACTTATTTTCGGCCCCCATTTCCAAGGCCATCAACGGTAATGCGGTAGGATATTACCTTACCGACGTAAACGGAAAAATAAACTGGAAAATAAATAATAAACACCGTATTTACCTAAGCGGTTATTTTGGCGAAGACAAACTTTACGGGGGTACCGGATACAAAGACACTACGTATCGTGATAAAAGCAAATTTAGGCTTTCATGGGGAAACATTACATCATCCTTGCGTTGGAACTATAACATATCGCCCAAGCTGTTCATGAATACCTCGGCCACTTTTACGCAATATAAATACAGGATTGGGTACGATTTTGAGGCTTTTGAGAATGATGTAAAAACAGAAGATTACGGCTCATCGATGGGTTCAAGAATACAGGACTGGAGCGGCCGGGTGGATTTTAATTGGTATCCCACGACGAACCATAAAATTATGTTCGGGGGATATTACACGTACCATACCTTTATTCCAGGCATTACGGAAATGCGGGTGGACAACAACAAAACCACTTCGGGGGCGAGTAATATTTTTTCGCACGAAACCCAATTGTATATCGAAGACGAATTTAAACTCTTTAAGCGCCTTACGGTAAACTTGGGTGTGCACGGCAGCACGTTCCATGTACGGAACAAAACCTTTTGGAGCATACAGCCGAGGGTCTCGGCCGGTGTAAAAATCATCGATAATTTGGCGGTAAAAGCCTCCTATTCCGAAATGGCACAATATATACACCTATTATCCAATCCGGGAATCAGCCTACCTACCGATCTATGGCTTCCGGTAACGGACAATATAAAACCCATGCTTTCGCGGCAGATTGCCTTGGGTGTTTTTAAAGATTGGGGTAATCTTTTCTCCACCAGCGTGGAAGGCTATTATAAAACCATGGACAACGTGATGGATTATAAGAACGGAGCCAACATCTTTATTGCCGATGACAGTTGGGAGCAACAAATAACGCAAGGGCAAGGCGAATCTTACGGTGTGGAATTCCTGCTACGGCGCAGCACGGGGAAACTCACCGGGTGGATCGGTTATACCCTGTCATGGAACTGGCGAAAATTTGCAGACTTGAACTACGGAGAAAAATTTCCGTATCGGTATGATCGCCGACACGATTTCGAGATATTCTTGAATTACGAAATCAACAAAAAGATAGACATTTCGGCCACTTGGGTTTATGGCACGGGCAATGCCTTTACCTATATAACCAGCGGCATGGCTTATGCCAATCCGCTAGGGGAAAATACGGGCATGGGCGTAGGTTTTTTTGACAAACGAAACGACCAACGCATGCGGGACTATCACAGGCTGGACCTTTCGGTAAATTTTAAAAAGGACAAAAAATGGGGACAACGCATCTGGAACGTGAGTATATACAACGTGTATAGCCGACAAAATCCGTTCTTTTATATGCCCGGCACATCTAACGGAACCATTAAACAGGTATCTATTATGCCCATCATACCCTCGGTGAGTTACATCTTCAAAATCCGCTAAGCATGAAAAAGCTAACCTATCTATTCCTCGCATTATCCATACTGTCTTTTGCGTCTTGCCTAAAAGATATACCTGCACCCGATAGCGATGAGCCCATGAAATTGGCAGTCAATCTAATTTTGCGGTCGGGACAGCATCCTACGGCCGAATTACGTATAAATAACGTAAGTTTTCAGACACCCGATTACAGTCAATATTATCAAGCCCTTATTAGTTCAGAAGTTTTGTTGTATAAAAATGGGGCTTATTTAACCTCATTAAAAAGGGATTCGCTCACATTTTACCATACGGATTCCACCATCAATATAGAAGCAAATGCTAATTATACGTTTAGCGTTGAGATACCCCAGTTTGGGCTTTCGGCTTCGGGTCCCGTGATTACGGTGCCTACCGGCGTTACGCCTACACAAATTTCATTCATCCCTTCGCCCCAGCGTACGGTCGAGCTTACATTACCCAAAGATGCAGCGAACCGTTATATACTCCTCCACATTTCATTCGTGTCGGAAGATACGTCTTCTTCTTATCCGTACAACGAATGGGGACCGGATCCGTTTACTTCTGACGGGGACTGGATCGGTATCAGCCAGCCGAATCCGGCAGATTATAACTACTCCAACGTGGATGTTTTTTATTACCGCGAAATCGCCGATACGGCTTACAACGACTCCACCTACATATCCTACAACCCGGCCTCGTTTGCGTTTGATGCCTTGGAGGCCAGTGGCAGCGAAGTAAAAATTAAAATCCGGTTTCGGGTAAGTCCTTACGATAACATTGCATCATACCAAAAAATGCATATCCAAACCGTATCTGTGACCAGAGATTATTTTGAATATGTAAAATCGGCAAAAAAATACGAGCAGAGCAGTAACAATCCTTTTTCCACGCCAGTTCAAGTGTATACCAACATCAACAACGGATACGGAATTTTTGGTGCCGCCACCAAAACCTCGGTTTGGATTGATTTGTAATATAGGGTACTCAATAATTGGTACCATCACCGACTCCTAAGGAATAGAAATATATGGGCGCGACCGTTCGTACAGTTACATCTTTTCTTTCAAATATTTCGCGGTATAAGATTTTTTGTTCTTCACCAAGTCTTCGGGCGTACCTTCAAACACCACTTGCCCACCGGCATTCCCGCCATCGGGTCCCATGTCTATCACCCAATCGCAGCATTTTACTACGTCCAGGTTATGTTCTATCACCAAGATGCTATGGCCTTTTTCAATCAAGGCGTTGAAAGCATCCATCAATTTATTGATATCATGGAAGTGAAGCCCCGTGGTGGGTTCGTCAAAAATGAAAAGTTTTTTTCCGTCGTTGGTGCCTTTGGATAGGAAATAGGCCAACTTAACACGTTGTGCCTCACCTCCGGATAATGTAGATGATGCTTGCCCAAGTTTTACGTAACCCAATCCCACATCGCCCAACGGCTGCAATTTATCGGCTATTTTTTTGCCTGATTTCTCATCTTCCCCAAAGAAGGTGATGGCTTCTTCCACCGTAAGGTCCAAGATATCGGCTATGTTTTTCTCGCGGTAGTTTACGTTGAGTATTTCTTCCTTGAAACGTTTGCCTTTACAGTTATCGCAAAGCAAAGTCACGTCGGCCATAAATTGCATTTCGATGGTAACATAACCTTCCCCTTCGCACACATCACAACGACCACCGGCCACGTTGAACGAGAAGTGTGACGGTTTCAATCCGTCATGTTTGGCTTGCGGAAGGTTGGCGTATAAAGCACGGATTTCATCGTATGCCTTTAAATACGTGACGGGATTGGAACGGGACGATTTTCCGATGGGGTTTTGGTCTACCATCTCTACACCGTCGATCCGTGTAAAGTTTCCTTCCAATTTTTCGTGTACGCCGCCTTTTTCGCCGAATCCGCCGTAGCGTTTCATCAAAGCCGGATACAATACCTGCTTTACCAAGGTGGTTTTACCCGAACCGCTGACGCCCGTAACGGCCGTCAACACTTCCAACGGAAATGTTACGTTTACGTTTTTCAGGTTGTTTTCGCGGGCACCGGTCAGTTCCAGGCTATTTTTCCATTTGCGGCATTTGGCCGGCACCGGAATTTCCATCTTACCGGAAAGATAAGGACCCGTAAAGCCTTTGGTATCTTTTTCTATTTCTTTCCCCGTGCCGGTAAACACCACCTCGCCACCCAAGCGGCCAGCCGCCGGGCCGATATCAATCAAGTGGTCTGCCTGGCGGATGATGTCTTCGTCGTGTTCCACTACGATCACCGTATTTCCGATGTCTCGTAAAGTTTTTATTACCTCGATCAGCTTTTCGGTATCGCGGGAGTGCAAACCGATACTCGGTTCATCCAAAATATACATACTCCCCACCAAACTGCTCCCCAATGAAGTAGCCAAGTTGATGCGTTGCGATTCTCCCCCGGAAAGTGAATTGGAGCGACGGTTCAAGGTAAGATAACCCAAACCTACATCACACAAAAACTGTAGACGGTTGCGGATTTCCAACAGCAACCTTCCCCCTATTTTCTGATCATGCTCGTTGAGTTTAATGTCTTTGATAAACTCCAGCGCTTCGTCTACCGGTTTCAGTACCAAATCCGTGATGGACGAACCGCCCACTTTCACGTAATTGGCATCGCGGCGCAGGCGCGTGGCCTTGCAATCGGGGCAAACGGTGCGCCCGCGGTAGCGTGACAGCAATACGCGGTATTGTATTTTATAAATTTGTTCTTCAACGAATTTGAAGAAATCGTCGATTCCTGATAAATCTTTGTCGCCACGCCACAACAATTCTTTTTCCTGTTCGGATAAATCAAAATAGGCACGGTGTACCGGAAAATCTTTTTTGGCGGCTTTTTTTACGAAATCTGTTTTCCATTCGCTCAGTTTGTCGCCTTTCCAAGCGGCTACCGCTCCTTCGTGGATGGACAATGTCTTGTCGGGAACCACCAAATCTTCGTCGATGCCCAATACCCAACCGAAACCTTCGCAAGTTTTGCAGGCACCGAACGGATTGTTGAAAGTAAATAAATTCACGGTCGGCTCCTCGAAGGTCATACCGTCCAACTCGAATTTATTACTGAAGTACATCGCTTTTTCGGGCGCTTTGCCTTTGCCATACACCAACAGCAAACACGAACCGCCACCCTCGAAAAATGAGGTTTGCGCCGAATCGGCCACGCGGGCTAACATTTCGTCGGTCGCCTCTGCCGAAAAACGGTCTATGAGGAGCCAAACTTCTTCGGCTTTGAGTTTCTTTAAATCGGTGGCGGATAATTCATCCAAACGCACGGTTTCGTCGTGGATAACAGCACGTGAAAAACCTTGCTGCAACAGTACGGCAATTTCCTCGGGCACAGTGCGCCCGGCTTTGGGAGACAATGGACAAACCATGGCCACTTTGGTACCCTCGGGCATGGAGGCTACGGCATCAGTTACGTCGGTTACCGTATGGCGCCTAACCTCTTTACCGGAAATAGGGCTGATGGTTTTGCCTATGCGTGCATAGAGTAATTTGAGATAATCGTAAATTTCGGTGGAAATACCCACGGTGGAACGCGGATTGCTCGTATTTACCTTTTGCTCGATGGCGATGGCCGGCGAAATGCCGTGGATATAATCTACATCGGGTTTGTCCAAACGGCCCAAAAACTGACGCGCGTATGAACTCAAACTTTCCACGTAACGGCGCTGTCCTTCGGCATACAAGGTCTCGAATGCCAACGAAGATTTGCCCGAACCTGAAAGCCCCGTGATGACAACCAATTTATTACGCGGAATTTCCACGTCGATATTCTTGAGGTTGTGGACGCGGGCTCCTTTGATGATGATATTTCTGTTGACCTTTTCGGCCGGAATTTCCTTTTTCTGCTTTGCCATTGTGCTATCGAAACGTATAAATCGCCTGAGAGTTTTTTGAGAGTGCAAAATTACGGAAATTAAAGCGGATATTTTGGATTGGCTATTTACGATTTATGATTGTGGAATTTGATTCGATTTGAAGAGTAGAGTTGTTTGTCGCGGAGGTACGCGGAGGAGTTTACATGCGCTGCCCATTTGTCAAATCACCACCAAAAGATTGCCAGAGAACGGCCAAGCTTTTGTTTGCGTACACCTTTTAAATAGCGCGGGATTGTAGCGGAAAGCCCAGAATGCAGTGAAACGGAATGAGGACTTGCAGCGTAAAGCCCGACACGGACGCTGGTTTGAAAACGGTCGTTAGTCGCGCATAATCAACAAAAATTTAACCAATAATAAACTCAAAAACTCAACACTAAAAACTAAGCACTGAAACATTATCTTTGCGCTTTAGTAAGACACATGGAATTGAATACGCTTACGGCCATTTCGCCGATTGACGGTAGATACCGCAACAAAGTTACCGAATTGGCCGCCTATTTTTCGGAGTTCGCTTTGATACAATATCGCATACGGATTGAGGTGGAATATTTTATCGCTTTGGTGGAATTTCCGTTGCCTCAATTGGCTTCTTTCGATAAGGCGTTGTATCCGAAGTTGCGTAGCCTATACTTAGATTTTAACGAGACAGATGCTTTGCGTGTGAAGGAAATCGAAAAGACGACCAACCACGACGTAAAGGCGGTGGAATATTTTATAAAAGAACAATTGGCCGACTTACAGATCGGACAATACCTGGAATTTATCCATTTCGGATTAACCTCCCAGGACGTGAATAATACGGCGATTCCGCTTTCGTTGAAGGAGTTTAACGAAAAGGTCCTGTTTCCGCGTATTGAAGGCCTGATTGCCCATTTATCCGGCATCTCCGGTGATTGGAAGGACGTGCCGATGCTGGCGCGTACGCACGGTCAACCGGCTTCGCCCACGAAATTGGGTAAGGAATTCCGCGTGTTCGTTGAGCGCTTGCAGAAGCAGTTGGACATGGCGAAAGCGATTCCTTATGCCTGCAAATTTGGCGGTGCGACGGGGAATTTCAACGCACACCATGTGGCTTACGGAGCATTGGATTGGGCCGAATTCGGAAACGACTTTACGGCTACCTTGGGACTTTCGCGTTCGCAATACACCACACAGATTGAACATTACGACATGTTGGCCGCCTACTGCGACAACATGAAACGCATCAATAATATTATTTTGGATCTGGACCGCGATGTTTGGACTTACATCTCGATGGAATACTTCAAGCAGAAAACCAAAGCGGGCGAAGTAGGTTCCAGCGCCATGCCACATAAGGTTAATCCGATCGATTTTGAAAACTCGGAAGGAAATATCGGCATCGCGAACGCGTTGTTTGAACACTTAGCGGCAAAGCTTCCGGTGTCTCGCCTGCAAAGGGATTTAACGGATTCAACCGTGTTGAGAAACCTTGGCGTTCCGGCGGCGCATACGTTAATCGCCATTGATTCCACCTTACGCGGATTGGGTAAATTATTGTTAAACGAAACGGCTTTGTTGGCCGACTTAAATAAAAACATCGCCGTGTTGGCGGAGGCCATCCAAACCATTTTGCGCCGTGAGGATTATCCACAACCGTACGAAAAGTTAAAGGAACTGACGCGCGGAAAAGAGATGAACGCGGACACCATCCGTGAATTTATCGCAGGTTTGGATGTATCGGAAGATATTAAACAGGAATTGTATTTATTAACACCGGCGAACTATACCGGAATATTTTAAAATATCGTGTTAAAACGCTTTGGTATATGAATAAAAAGCGCCAACTTGCGTTAGTGATTAAGATGATGAATTTTCGGTTTTTGTTAGTTTTAGTGCTCCTGTTTCTCGGTTCCGTTTCTTTGCCGGCGCAAGAACTCACCATTTATTCTATTCCTTCGCCTTATGGTATTGATTGGCAATCTCCGGGGCAACTACTGAAAAGTTTTATCAAAAACTCTACATCCAAAAGCCCTAACGGAAAAACTAATTTTGCCATCGGCCACATGATGGTAGAACTGAAAGATGATGCGCGCCATGCATTGGTGGGTACGTCTGCCCGCTCTACGGCAGAAATGCGTAACAATGTTTTGTTCCGCGGTTATGGTTTGGGTATTTTATTTGCATCCATACCTGGTATTTTACAAGAAAAGGTAGAAAACGAGCTATATGTGGAAGAAGGGTTGGAAAGCGGAAATATTTCCTTCATTCGGTATATGATCGATCCGGCTGTTTTTGAACGCCTATGGGATTATTTGGACGGTTACAAACAACGTTCATACTACAAAATTTATAACGGAAAAAACAAGCCTAGACAAGGCCAAGGTGCCGGTTGTTCGGCCTTTGCGGTAAGCTTTTTGGAAGTGGCCGGTTTGATGGATATCGTGCCTACGGACGAATGGATGATTAATGTACAAGCCCCACAGTATTTGATCGGCGGCCCTCCAGGGCTGAACCGTGAAGTAGGTCTGGAAGAAATTTTTACGCGCGGGCGTTGGGCCGAATCCCAAAATGAATCGTCGCAACAACTTACTTTTTACGAGCCCACGTTGTTATATAAATACATCCAAAAAACATGGGAGAAGCATGTGGATAACGACCGGATGAAAAAGCACACCATCGGCAATGCCAAAGGTTTTGTGATAGACGTTACGGATAGGGCTTGTCCGCAGGAAGCCATCTGGTTGGAATAGATAGATGTTATATTAATTTACACGACACGCTCTTTTAATCTAAGAGGGACGGCACATGCAAATTTTATTACCTACATTTTCAGGGCTGAATTTCTATTGCACTTCGTTTATCTTATACTTAACCAGGTATGGCCGCGATGCCGTCCACAATGAACCATCATCGGCGAAAGCAAGTCCGAATGTTTGCTTTGTAGGAAAAGAACCTATGTAATCGCCATCGTTTTCATACATATATACCTCATTCAGGCCACTGATGAAAATCCGGTCATTGGGGTCAACGGCAATATCGAAATTGGAAGATATTTTGGTTTTAAACCTATCCATAAACTCAAATTTTGGCGAATAATGGAACACATTTTGACCTGCCAAATCCAACACAAATAATTCGCCCAAACCATTACATGCGACTGAGCTCACGATAAAATTTTCCATACCACCTTTTTTGAGGGCCTCCTTATGTTCTTTTATCAACTTGAGGTTTTCATCTACTTCCACAATATCGCCGGTTGATTTGCATATCACGACGTCACCATTGGGCTTAATGGCCATAGGGCCGGCAAAATGGGACATTATCTCTGCCTCAAGTTTGCCGCTCATGCCATCAAACTTTAATATTTTCGACCCTGAATTTATATATACTTTACCGGAGCGGCTTACCTTAAAGCTTTGAAAATAGGTAAGGTCGTGTATCCATTGTTTGATAAATTTACCTTGCGCATCAAAAACCTGTATGCGGTTACCCGAATAATCGGTGCTGTATACACGGTTTTCTGCATCGACGCCCACAACACGGTTATCGGTAAAACGACCCACGCCGGTACCTTCGCCACCGATCCTCAATACCTCGTCCGCCAATTTGATTTCATCGGGAGCATTTGAAATTACCGAGACCATAGGATCTGAAGACACCAAAGAAAATACGGCACCCGTAACGCCCAAAACCACCATGGCGAGTACCGCCCCTAAAACAACCATCAAATTAGTCTTTTTAGGCAAAGTTCCGGTGGCTTGGGAAGTCGGTGCGCCCAACGGTGTGCTTTTGTCGAATATGATTCGGCTTCCACAGAAACTACACCTTTCCGGCGTCACCGAATCGTATAATAACGGCGCCCCACAAGATGGACAACTAATCACTTTCCCCATAATGTATATTGTTGGTTACCAAATATAGCAATATTCCCGTTTTAGGCACATGGGGTTTACAATCCACATAAAACACATCCTAACAAAAAGTTAATCTTATTTTCATGTATGATGAACAATGTTTACATTGGCATAACAAAAATTAAATTCCCAATGAAAAGACTCTTTACGTGCTTTTTGGTTTCCCTCCTCGCCACCCAAACATCATTTGCCCAATGCTCCGAAACCGACGAACACAAGGTGTTACTGGTAGGCGATAGTTGGGCCTTTTTTATGACGGTGGACGGAACCCTCAACAACGTATTTGAGAAATGGGGACACAGCGACAAAACATTCTACAGCAACATTACCATTGCCGAAAACGGTGCGGTAACAGATGACTTTCTGACCCAGGCTAAACAGGACGAAATCGTGGCACGGCTGGACGAATTTCCATCGATAGAGGTCGTTCATCTTAGCATTGGGGGAAATGATGTATTGGGCGACTGGCATATCAGCTTTACGCCCCAACAAAATGATTCATTGAAAGCAGTGGTGGCCGATCGCTTGTTTCAGGTGATTGATTTCATCAAATCCATCAACCCGAGTATCCGCGTAGTATGGAGCGGTTATGTATATCCCAATTTTGAGGAAGTGATTGAAAGTGCCGCACCATTCCAGAGCAGCCACCCTTTTTATGGCACTTGGCAAGGCATGGGATTTCCCACGTTTTTACAGATCAATAATTTGCTGAACGAATTTTCGACCGACGTAGAAAACTATGCAGATTCGGATCCCCGGGTTGATTTTTTCAAAATTCCAGGGCTGATGCAATACACACACGGGCAAACCAGTCCATTGGGCGTGGCTCCCGGCGGAAGTTATCCCGCATATACACAACCGATGCCTTATGGCGACCCGGCCTATCCATCCCCAAAAACATCCATGCGTGATTATGGTTTGACGCGGGATTGTTTCCACCTTTCACCACGCGGATATTTTGACTTAATCGAATATCAGACCCGTAAATTTTACCATAAATTTTTGATGCACGATGCCTATTTCCTTTCGGAGAATAATACACAAACGGGTAGCGTTTCATCCACGGCAAATATTTCATCCGGATTAAAATTGGGCGAAAATGCCGGCGAAAAATTTTCATCCGTGCTTTCTTTCAATACCACTACGTTAGCCGATAGTACCGTTTCTAAGGCGAGTATATTTCTGCGACGCGAAAGTTTGACGGGAAACAACCCCATCGATGGTACATTTGAAGTAAAGGTGGTCAATGGAAACTTCGGTGCCACAATTGATGTAGAAGCCTCTGACTATACGGCTATCGGAACCGCTTCGGGAACGGCTTGCCGCAATGGATCAAACGGAGGCGACGGGCACTGGATTCGTTTGGATTTACCGGAACAGGTGGCTTATCAAATCACTAATAATTCCGCCACGCAATTTATCATTTCAACTCCCGATGCTTCAGGTGGCGTAGTTACATTCAGCAATTCATCCGACCCTGAATTTGCCCCCGTATTGGATGTACAATATGGAAACAATACTTTTTCCGTAACAGAAAATTCAACCCAAGAATTGAATGTATATCCTAACCCAACAACCGGTTTGGTTACTTTGGATACAAAAGGAAAAATCGTTCAATCCATTGATGTATTGGATCTTTTGGGTAAAACATTGATGCATCTAGAGACGAAAACCAATACGGTAGATATTTCCTCGTTACCGGCCGGAACATACATAATGAATATAACAACCGACGACGGTAAATTATCCCAACGGATAGTAAAATTATAACAGCATTTATATCTTAAAAATATAACACGGAGAAATTATCCGTGGATGGTTTCCCCTTTTCCGTATTTTTCCATGATGGCAGATTCATAATCCAAATATTCGTTCCAGCGCACATCTACATGTTCGCGCGGCATGATGGAGCGGGCCAAGGTGATGAACATGGTATAATGCCCGGCTTCGCTTTCCATCAATTCTCGATAGAAGGAAGCCAATTCCGGATCAGTTAAATTTTCTGATAAAATGCGGAAACGTTCACAGCTCCGGGCTTCAATCATGGCGAACACCAACAGTTTTTCCATCAGGAATTCCTCGCGGCTTACACCCGATTTAATGAATTTCATCAAATCATGTACGTAGGGGTCTTTGCGTTCGCGGCCCAAGGTAAAACCACGTTGCTGGATGATGGCATGTACCCGTTGGAAATGCTCCATTTCTTCCCGCACCAAATCCGAAAGGGCATTCACTACTTCCGTGTATTCCGGAAAACTCACGATGATGCTGATGGCAGACGACGCTGCTTTTTGCTCGCACCAGGCATGGTCCGTCAGGATTTCCGACAGATTCATTTCCACAATATTTACCCATCTCGGATCGGTAGCCATCTTTAACCGTAAAACGCCCATTTCGCTGTGATTTCGCCCAAAGATAATGTATTTTGCCGTGAGAGAATTTCAAGTACTTTTGGCTTAGTAAGCTTAGCTGATGAAAAAACTTTTTACACTCTCCGTCCTCACCACCCTACTCTACAACTTTTCTTTAGCCCAAGGTGTTTATGTACCGCTGGATGACGAATATTATCACAAGGTGGATCGCTATGAAATCAAAAGCGGGCGCCTTTCCAACCGACTGTTTATGACGGCGGGCCAAATCCGGAGGCAGGATATCGTAAAATTTACGGAGGATATTGCCGGCGACAGCGTCCGCATGCGTCTGAACAAGCGAGATAAATTCAACCTAGAATATTTAAAGGACGATAATTGGGAATGGTCGTCAGATTCGTTGGCCGGTAATAGCATCCACCCGATCCGCAAGACTTTTTTCAAACATTTCTACAAGAAAAAGAATGCGCTGTATTCTTTCCAGATGAAAAACAAACTGTTCGAAATCCAGCTCAATCCGGTATTTTATGGTTCCGTCGGAGCCAGTACCGGCGCTGTGGGCGGATATACTTTCCAAAACACAAGAGGATTAGAAATTCGCGGTATGATAGGCCGCCGCCTAGGTTTTTATACTTTTTTCGGAGAGAACCAGGCACGCATGCCATTATATTCGCAACAATTTGAGCGAAAATTTGGTGCCGTTCCCGGAGAAAATTTCTATAAGGATTACAAAACCACCGGGTTCGATTATTTTAATTTCCGCGGCTATTTGACTTTTTCTGCCATCAAAGATGTAATCCAAGTACAATTCGGCCACGACCAGAACCGGATAGGATCGGGATACCGCTCGTTGTTATTGAGTAATTTTTCGCCCAGTTACCTATTCCTAAAAACGAATGTAAAAGTCTGGGTTTTCAACTACCAGTGGATGCTGGCACAGGGCATCAACAACACCTCCAAATATGCCTATTTGGGGTTTGATAAAAAGTTCTTTTCCATGCATCATTTGAGCCTGAATTTAGGCAAGCACGTCAACATCGGTTTGTTCGAAGCCATCACCAACGGCTCGGAAAAGGCCAGTGCCAAATTTGAATGGAATTATCTGAATCCGATCATTCTCTATCGTTCGGTGGAGAGTTTCATCGGCAGTAAAAATGCAGCCATGGTGGGTATGGATTTCAAGGTAAACTTCCTTCGCCATGTACAGGTATACGGCCAATTTGCCGTTACCGAATTTAGTTTGGCCGAGATGAAAAAACGCTCGGGATGGTTTGGGAACCAGCAAGCCCTACAATTGGGAGTTAAATATGTGGACGCATTTACCGTGAAAAATTTGGATATTCAACTGGAAGGTAATTACGTACGTCCTTTTATGTATTCCGACAGAGTAAGCGAAGCAGCATATACACATTATAACCAACCTATGGCACACCCACTGGGAGCCAACTTTTGGGAAATTGTGGGCGTAGCCAGATACCAAGCCCACAAAAGGGTAAATATAACAGCCAAAGGATTTTATGCATATCAAGGATTGGATGTAAACGATACGACCAATTTCGGCAGTAATTTAAACCTACCCTATGTAGACAGAACACAGGATTACGGCAATTATGTAGGCACAGGAGCAACCACCAAAATTATGATGGCAGACATTGCGGTTTCGTACATGGTACGCCACAATTTATGGATCGATTTTAACACCATCATCCGCAGGCAGAGAAGCACCGTAGCGGCACTAAATACCAATACGTTGTGGGCGGCAATTAATATTCGGATGAATATAGGAAGGAAAGAGACGTTGTATTAAAGATCACGATGCCGAACAAAAATCACCCATTCAGGCCAGTCAATTTCCGAT